>Ga0164241_10001032_pt1 | contig 38688 bp, 26 predicted proteins | sample OricomyardsoilBY_FD_108780 | JGI IMG/M metagenome (GOLD analysis project Ga0164241, IMG submission 108780) | Backyard soil microbial communities from Emeryville, California, USA - Original compost - Back yard soil (BY) | ecosystem: Environmental > Terrestrial > Soil > Unclassified | place: USA... | reverse complement strand
TTTTGGGTCCCCATATGGAGTAATATACGGGACAACATGGTTAGAAATCCTATGAGCCGTACTGCAATTCTCGCAGCAGCGATCGCGCTGTTTTGTGTATCCGTTCCTTCCTCGGCCAGAGCGCAACGTGAGGTTCCGCGCAACTCCATTCTGAAACGGGGAACCGAACCGAAAGACCCGGCCAGGAGCGCCGCGGATTCTGCCGAACTGGCGAAGGCCGGCGTCTCGATTGCACCTGGCACGGGAAGCGTGATGGGTGCAGTGACTGACTCGCTGGATCAGAGCATGTTGTCCGGCGCGACAGTTTCGGTGATGGGGCTTCCGACGCGTTTTGCGGTGACGACGCCCAGCGGCGTCTTCCGGATCGATTCCATTCCGCCAGGTCGGTATGTGTTGCAACTCGCACATCCGATTCTGGACACGCTCGGCCTCCGTGTCGTGTCGGACACGATCGCCGTTATCGCGGGACAAATCGGCACTATCGAACTGGCGATTCCCAGCGCGAAGACTGTCACCGCGACCGTCTGTTCGCCTGCGAAATTGCGTTTTGGACCGGGTGTGATTCTGGGCCGCGTCTTCGATGCGGAGACTCTGGGTCCGGCCACCGGCGCGGAAGTGTCCGTCGCGTGGAAGGAGACGGTCGTCAACATGACAGTCGGCGTGCAGACCGGACCGCGGCTTCGGAAGGCGACCGTTGCAGCCGATGGTACGTATCGCATTTGCGGTGTGCCCTCCGAATTCACGGGGACTTTGCAGGCGATTCGCGGCGATGCGCAGACTGCGGAAGTCCCTATCGAAGTCACGGATCAGCCTCTGTCGATGCGCGTGCTCTATCTGCCGCCGGCAGCAGTCGCCGCGGGAGACAGCGGAGCAACGGACAGCTCACGGAAGATTGTCCGCGCCGTGATCACTGGAAAGGTCACCAACGCCGGTGGTGTTGCGGTCAGCGGCGCGCGAGTGTCGGTGCAGGGAAGCCCATCGTCGACCGAGACCAATGCTGACGGGAGCTTCACACTGACCGGTGTGCTGCCAGGCACGCAGAGTGTGCTGGTGCGCCGCGTTGGCTATTCTCCGGTTGAAACACCGATGAACGTGACGACCAGCACGCCGAACCAGCTGACTGTGCGACTCGGCACCTATACCGCGACGCTTTCGACCGTGGATGTGAAGGCAAAGGCAGATCCGCTCGAGGCAACCGGTTTCACGCGTCGAAAGAAGATGGGTTTCGGTAGATATCTGGACATGGACCAGATTGCCGCTGCGCATCCCACTTACACGTCGGATATACTTCGCCGAGTGCCGGGAATTCAGGTACTCGGGAGCGGCACGAGCGCCACGCTGACTACGACGCGATCCAACGGGTGTATCAAGGTGATGATCGATAACACCAACGTTTCTATCGACAACGGTCAGACGATCGACGAGGTGGTTGGTGCTCAGGACGTTGTCGCGGTCGAGTTCTACAATCCGGTCGATGTGCCGATGGAGTTGAGTGGCGGCTCGAACAATGGTTGTGCGCTACTCGCGCTCTGGACCAAGGGGAAGCTACAGAATACGAAAAAATAAGGCGCGCTCCGACGTCACTCCATGGCATTCCCGCGCGGGAGGCGCAGGAATGCCATGCCGATGACGAATGTGAGTGCTGTAATTCCAATCGGATACCACAACCCTGCGTAGGGATTCCCCGTTCGCGCGACGAGCGCAGTCGCGATCAGCGGGAGGAATCCGCCGAACCATCCCGTTCCGGCGTGATGCACGAACGAAACTCCCGTATACCGCACACTCGTTGGGAATGCCTCGACCAGTAGCGCGCCGAGCGGGCCCGTACACATCGCGGCAAGTACGATCTGATAGAAGATCAGCGCGGCCAGCGTCGGAATGTTGGGCGTTCCCGTCGCCGCTCGCGTCATGAGGTGGTATGTAGGATACAGCGTCGTCGTCATTAGCAGGAACGCAAGCATGATGATTGGTTTCCTGCCGAACCGATCCGAGAGCGCGCCGAAGATCACGAAGCACGGAGTTCCGAATACGAGCGCTATCGTCACGGCGAGATATGCGGTGGCGAAAGGAACCTTGAGCACGGTCTGCAGGAAGAACAGCGCGTAGAACTGACCGGCGTACCACGTGACAGCGTGTCCTGCAATCACTCCGAAGAGCAGGATCAGCATCAGCCGCCAGCGTGAGGATCCGAATGCATCGCGCACGGGAGATTCCGAAGTCTTTCCGCGTGATTTAAGTTCGGTGAACATCGGTGATTCTTCGAGCCGGCGTCGCACGACGTATGAGATCGCGACGAGGATGGACGAGACCAGGAATGGCACGCGCCAGCCCCATGCCGCGAACGCGGTCTCACCTGTGAGGTGTCGCGTGGCGAGGATGACTAGAAGCGAAACGAGCAATCCGACGGTTGCGGTGGTGTAGATGAAGCTGGTGTAATAGCCGCGCCGTCCCGGTGGCGCGTGTTCAGCGACGTATACGGCTGCACCGCCGTATTCGCCTCCGAGGGCGAGTCCCTGGATGAGGCGAAGCGTCACGAGGACTATCGGAGCGAGAAATCCGATCGACGCGAAGCTCGGCAGCAAGCCGATTGCACTCGTGGAGACACCCATAACCACAAGTGTTGTCAGGAATGCCTTCTTTCGTCCCAGCCGATCACCGATTCGTCCGAAGAACAGTGCGCCAATCGGTCGAACCGCGAAACCGACAGCGAATGTGGCGAGTGTCTCCAGGAAACTCGCCGTGGGATTATTTGGCGGGTAGAACTGCCGGGCCAGGATCGTGGCGAGCGATCCGAAAATGAAGAAATCGTACCACTCGATCATCGAGCCCGCGCAGGAGGCGATGAGGACTGTTCGCATCGAGCGCGAGCCATTGGCCGGGGCCGGCGACTGGAACGTCGCGGAAGAAGTCATGCCAGAAGTTGCGATGCCGAACATTGGCCCGCAACTTTGCCGGATGAATCCTGTTCCCGAAATTTACGAACGGGCGAGGCTATCGGTCGACCTGAACGCCGACATGGGCGAGGGGTTCGGGCGCTATCGCCTCGACGATGCGGGCCTGCTGGACGTGGTCACGTCGGCGAATATCGCGTGCGGGTTCCATGCGGGCGATCCGGTCGTCATGCGCGAGACGGTCGTGCTGGCTGCGAGACGCGCCGTCGCAGTCGGCGCGCATCCCGGCTATCCGGACCTGGTGGGATTCGGCAGGCGGGAGTTGGGGGCGAACCCCGACGAAATCGAGGCGATGGTCGTGTATCAGGTTGGCGCGCTGCACGCAGTTTGCGCGGCAGCGGGAACGAGATTGCGGTACGTGAAGCCGCACGGTGCGTTGTACAATCGGGCTGTGCATGATGCGGCTGCAGCGGATGCAATTGTGCGCGCGGTCCACGCTGTTGACGCGTCGCTCGCGCTATTGGCGCTCGCTGGCAGCGAGATGCTCGCGGCGGCGACGCGTGCCGGGGTTCGCGGTGTGAGCGAGGCATTTGTGGATCGGGCGTACAGGAACGACGGAACGCTGGTGCCGCGCGGCGAGCATGGCGCTCTTCTGACCGACACGAGAGACGTTGCGGAGCGCGCCTTTCGCATGGTGCAAACCGGGACGGTGCGCAGCATCGACGGTCGCGACATTGCGGTGCGCGCCGAGTCGCTCTGCGCGCATGGCGATGGTCCGAACGCGCTCGCGATCGTACGCGCGGTGCGAGATCGGCTGACGGCTGAAGGTGTGGAAGTCGCGCCGTTCTCACGCGCCTGATTGCCTGGATCGTGTCGCAATGATCGACACACCGGCCATAGAACGATTGGGCGATGATGCGCTCATAGTCCGTTTCGCGAATACCATATCGTGGGCTGTCGGGGCTCGCGTTCGCGCAGCAGCGGCGAGTATACGCGCTCTGCAGATTCACTCGGTGACGGATGTTGTTCCGGCGTATACCACCATCGCTGTCTACTTCGATCGCACAGATATCGCATTCGATACGATTGCCCACGCGATCGTGCCGGCGATCAACGCGAACGCAACTGAAATGTCCGAGGACGGGACGCTGATCGAAATTCCGGTTCGGTATGATGGGCCGGACCTGCTGGAAGTCGCGGAACTTACCGGCTTGACGGTGTCTGACGTGATCGCGCGCCATTCATCGCGAACGTATCACGCGTACATGGCAGGGTTTGCGCCCGGTTTCGTTTATCTTGGCGACCTCGATCCATCGCTCGTGTTGTCCCGCCGCGCCGCGCCGAGAGTGCGCGTTCCCGCAGGATCGGTCGCGATTGCTGCGGCACAGACGGCGGTTTATCCACTCGAGACGCCGGGTGGCTGGCATCTCATTGGATCGACGGCACTGACGATGTTCGACGCCGATCGCGATCCGCCGGCATTGATTCGCGCTGGGGACACGGTGCGCTTCGTTCCGGTGGGCGAGTGATCACTGTCGTAAGCGCCCCGCCATTTGCGACGATCCAGGATCTGGGTCGCTTTGGATATCGTGATTCCGGAGTGCCGGTGTCCGGCGTGCTCGATCGCGACTGCGGGATAGCTCTCAACGCGTTGCTGGGCAACGATCCGAATGCCGCGATGATCGAGTGGGCCGTTGCGGGCGGATCGTTGCGGTTCGAGAGTCACGCGACAATTGCGTTCGGCGGTGCGGAGGTCGTCTGTCGGCTGAACGGTGCGATTTTACAGGAGCGAGCCGTCCATCATGTGTCGGCAGGCAGCGAACTGCGCGTTGAGCGGATCGTGCGCGGCCGATTTTTTCTCCTGGCCGTAGCTGGCGGCATCGACGTGCCGCTGGTGCTTGGCAGCAGGTCCACGTTGCTGAGCGCGCGCATTGGAGGAATGGCAGGTCGCAGATTGCAGAGTGGAGATGCGATTGCAATTGGCGCTGATTCGCGCCGTATTGCAACCAGCGCGCAGTCAGCTGCTACCGTGCCTGTTACCGGACCGATTCATGTATTGCGCGGTCCGCAGGCGGATCTGTTTGACGATCGCGCGTGGTCGGAATTTCTTGGCGCTGATTTCACCGTGTCAAATGCGTCGGACAGAGTGGGATATCGTCTGGAAGGAGTGATGCTCCTGCATAGCGGCGAGGTTTCGATGCCATCGGAGCCGACATGCGTCGGCGCTATTCAGGTGCCAAATGGTGGAGCGCCGATCGTGATCATGAACGATGGACCGACGGTCGGGGGATATCCAAAGATTGCCGTCGTATGCAAATCGGAACTCTCCCGTCTTGCGCAGCTCGCGCCAGGTGAGAAGCTCCGGTTTCAAACAGAGCGCTGAATCTGCGCGCGATTGTGATTCAGATCGCGACGACGTCTGGAATTGGACCGCGAGGTTTGCGCGGATCGTGGATTCCCATACCGACGAAGAAGCCCAGGACGACGAGCGCTGACGATACGTAGAACGGTATCGAGTGACCGAAGTGATCGTAGGTGTAGCCGGCAAACAGGGGCACGATTACGCGAGCCAATCCACCGAAGGTCTGCTGGACCCCCATGTAAAGCCCGCGCTCGTTACGGCTGATCACGCGGGACAACAACGACGTGACGCAGGGGAAGGTGAACGCCGTACCAAGCGGAATCAGAGTGACGGCGAGGTACAGAGAAACGTAGGTCGGCATCAACGGGAAGGCGACGAGCCCCAGCGCGAGCATGATGAGGCCGATGTGCGAGAGTTTTACTTCACCCCATCGATCGACAGCCTTGCCGAGTATCCCGGCGCGTGTGATGACGCTGATCGTACCCATGAATGTGAAGATCACCCAGATGCGATCCGCGGTAATGTTGAACTTGTCGTCGAGGAAGAGCGCGAGTATCGCGGTTATTCCCTGGAATGCGCCGATGCCGATCGCGTACACCCAGATCAACCGGGGAGCGGCTTCCTTGCCGTGTGTGAACACCTGCTTCACCGCAGCCAGCGACGCTCCGCGACGCGGCTCGACTTTCTTTGCCTCGACCATGTCGCGTGATTCGGAGAGGTAGCGCCAGGCGAAAGCGATGTTGAAGAGACAGAGTGCAGCGGCGATGAGGCCGGGTCCGTGAACGTGGAACAGCTTGAGCGCGAACGACCCGACCGGCGGTCCAAGTGCAACACCAACATTCGTTGCCGCGGAGATCCAGCCGAGCGCCTTGGCGCGCTCCTCGGGTTCAACTGCATCCGCGACGTAAGCCTGGACAACGCCCGTCGTTCCACCGCCAGCGCCCTGCACTACGCGCGAAAGGAGCAGCAGCCAGATCGTATTGGCGAACGCGAAGACCACGTATGCGATGCACGCGGCGCCCAGTCCAACGAGGAGAGCGGGTCGCCGGCCGTATCGATCGGACACGCGTCCCCAGAACGGCGCAGCCAGCAATTGTGCCGCAGTGAATGCCGACATGAGCAGCGCGACCATGAACGCACTCGCGCCGAAATTGCGCGCGTAATACGGCATGAGGGGGATGATCATCAACAACCCCACCATGTCCACAAACGCCGTAATTATGAGCGCCGACAGTCGACCAAGTGCCGCGCTTTTTTTCACTGATCAGTGTGCGCGAAAGATGACGGCCGGATCTGGGTCATGCCTGGAGGGTTGATTCGGTGCAACTCGCGAAATTCGAGTGATGACGTCGCATTCTGGTGGGAATTTAGCGAGTGACCCGATTGCGGCCCGGAAGGGGGTCAGCGGTGATTTCCGCACGCGCAATCGTCGGCCAGGCTCGCGGCACTGATCTACCGAAACAACAGTACTACATATGTAGTCGGGATTTGCATGCGTGGCCTGGAGCCGGTGGCTGCCTCTCTCCCGAGCCCAGCAGGCTTGACCTAGACTTCGGCCCGGCCCAGAGCCGCCGGCGCGATCGCTCGGCCCACGACTCCGGCCAGCGCGACTATCGTGAGCACGTATGGTATCATCTCGATGAACTGGGATGCTACGAGGTGATTCCCTTGAAGATGGATCTGCGCGGTCTCCGCTGCGGCGAACAACAAGCACGCTGCACCGGCGCGTATCGGACTCCATCGTCCGAATATCACGGCGGCGACCGCGATAAATCCGCGGCCGGCCGTCATCTGGTCGGTGAACTGATGCTGATCCAGCGCCAGGTACACGCCGCCCATCGCCGCGAGCGCACCGGACAGCACTACGGCCATGTACTGCACGCGGTGGACTGAAACGCCCACACTCGCCACGGCCTCGGGTTTTTCGCCCGTTGCCCGCACACGCAGGCCGAAGGTCATTCGAAAGAGAAGAAACGCGACGACCGGAGTCGCGAGCAAGCCAAGCCAGAGCAGAGGGTTGGCATAACCGGAGGCGAACCCGGAGACGCGAGGTGAGTTGGATGAGCTTCCGAACAACAGCTTGAGAAAGAAGCGCGTGATTCCAATCGCGAAAAGGTTGATCGCGATGCCGACGATTACCTGATCGGCGCGGTAGCGAATGCACGAAATCGCATGAATCAGAGCGAGTACAATTCCGCCGCCAATTCCGCAAAGCACTCCGATAGTCGGACTTCCCGAATAGAAAGTGCCAACGACCGCCGCGAACGCACCGCCGAGCATGTAGCCCTCGAGCGTCAGCGAGATGATTCCAGAGCGCTCCGCTATCACGCCGCCAGCCGCCGCGAACAGGTATGGCGCGGCGATGCGCAGGATCTGTGAAATGATCTCGAAGGAACTCATCGCGTCAGACCGCCGCCGCTGGTGGTTTGATGGACGCCGCGGCTGACTCGGAAGGCGGCTTGTCGGTCAGGCGTTTGCGCGCGCCGAGCAGGATGTGCTGCACCTCGGGCACCGATGCGGCGATCGCGATTATCACGACCCCCTGCAGGACGTCGACCATCTGCTTGGGGACGAATGCGTTGACGGCAAGGCCGCCCTGCGAGAGTGTCGCGAAGAACAACGCAGCGAGCAGGATCCCAAACGGATTGTTCCGGCCAACCAGTGCGACGGCGATTCCAAGGAATCCCGTCCCACCGGCGAAGCCGTCCTCGTAGTAATACTTGTAACCCAGCACGAAGTTGATTCCGCCAAGTCCGGCAATGACTCCTGAAACGGTCATCGCGCTGAACAGAACGCGGCCAACCGCAATGCCGCCGTATTCCGCGGCGTCAGGCTGCAATCCAACCGCGCGCAATTCATAGCCGCCACGCGTACGGAACATGTAAAACCACATCGCGACTGCTGTGATCAGTACCGCAATCACCGAGAGATTAGCCGCGGAGCCGTGGAACGCGGGTAGGATCGCGCTCAGGCGCGAGATCGCTCCAGCGTGTATCTCGGGCGTGTGAAGTGTTTCGGGGACCCGCAGTCGGGTTGCGATGAACCAGTTGAGTAGCGCGAGAACGACGAAGTTCAGCATTATCGTGGTGATCACCTCGTGAGCACCGAAGCGAACGCGCAGATAGCCCGGCACCGCGCCAACAACGCCACCCGCCGCCGCCGCACCAAGGCACCCGAGCAGGATGGCGAGGATTGCGGGGAAACCGGCCGGCAATGCGAATCCGACCAGCGCCGCGGCGAGCCCGCCGGCGGCCAGTTGACCCTCGCCTCCGATGTTGAACAGGCCTGCACGATACGCAAACGCGACCGCCATCCCTGTGAAGGAAAGCGTCGTTGCCTTGTACAGAACCTGACCAAATCCGTACGCGTTGCCCCACGAGCCCTCGAGCAGGAGTCGCCAGACCACGAACGGCGACTGATTGAAGCTCAGCATCAGGATGTCGCCGGCGACGAAGGCGATCAGTATCGCGACTGCCGGCGCGAATAGCGCTTCCTTGATCTTCTCTCGACGTTCTGGCGTCATGCGGCCGCTCTGGCACCGGTCATGTACTCACCCAGAAGTTCTTCGGTTGCATCACCGGCAGGCATGACAACTACGAATCGGCCGCCACACATCACCGCAACGCGATCGGATAGCGACAGCACTTCGTTCAGCTCCGCGGACACCAGCAGGACTGCCTTGCCAGAGTCGCGTGCCGCAATGATCTGCGAGTGTATGAATTCGATCGCGCCTACATCGACGCCGCGCGTTGGTTGCGATGCAAGCAGAACCGAGTAGTCGCGGCCGCCGCCCATCTCGCGCGCAACCACGACCTTCTGCTGGTTGCCGCCGGAAAGCGCGCGAGCTGGAAGTGACGGATCTGGTGGCCGGATATCGAATGCGGCGATCTGAGCGCGCGCATACTCCGCTATCGCGCGAGCATCGAGTGCACCGCGCCGCGTGAATCGGCGCTGCATGCCCAGTATCAGGTTGTCGGCGATGGAATAATCCAGAATCAACCCGCGACGCTGGCGGTCCTCGGGAATGTGCGATAGTCCGAGGTCAGCGCGCTCATGCGGCGACGTCAGTGTGATATCGTGACCGCCGAGCTCGATGTGACCGCCCGTTGCAGTTCGAAGACCTGCGATCGCTTCTATGAGCTCGCTTTGCCCATTCCCCTCGACGCCGGCGATGCCCAGTATCTCGCCGGGACGGATGGCGAAGGATACGCCATCCACTTCGCGCGGCTTCCGGGAACTCGCGACGACGAGGTCACGGACGATGAGTGCGTCACTGCGCACCGCTTGCGTCTCGACGTCTCGTGGTAGCGACGAAGTCGGCTCTGTGACGATTGCGAATTCACGCGTCGTGAGGCGCACATGACGGCCCACCATGGCCTGTGCGATCTCCGGCGGGCTCGTGTCGCTCGTGCGGAAGTGTGCAACAGTCTCACCTGCGCGCATCACGGTGATGTTCTCGGAGAGATCCATCACCTCGTCCAGTCGGTGTGTGATGACGATCACCGTTCCGCCGCCGTCGCGAACTCGGCGCAGCACTTGTGCGAGATCCTTTACTTCAGGCGGTGAAAGTACCGCAGTCGGTTCGTCCAGCACGAGAATCTTCGCGCCGCGATAGAGCGTCTTGAGGATCTCCACGCGCTGCGCTTCACCTACAGAGAGATCCGATACGAGGCGGGTGCCATCGATAACGAGCCCCGTTTCTTCACCCAGCCGCTTCACATCCGCGAGCGCGCGATGATAATCGATCTGACCGAAGCGAGTGGGTTCCTTGCCGAGCACCAGGTTTTCGGCGACGGTAAGAGTCGGTACGAGCATGAAGTGCTGATGCACGACGCTGACGCCGGCCGCGATCGCGTCTGGCGTACTCCAACCTGTGACATCGCGGCCGTTCACCGAAACGCTGCCAGATTCGGGAGTGAGCAATCCACCGAGGATTCGCATGAGCGTCGATTTGCCGGCGCCGTTTTCTCCCACGAGTGCGTGGATTTCGCCAACCGCGACTTCCAGCGACGCATTTCGGTTTGCCCGGACGGGCCCGAATGACTTCGAGATATCATGCATTCGCACGGCGAGCGGGGACGTGTGACTTGCGGTCATCGTGTGGTCGGTACCGTGATCTTGCCCGCGATGATCAGCGCCTTGATCGCTTCGATGCGAGCGTGCACGGAGTCGGGAATCAATGCCTTGTTGTGTTCATTATACACGTACCCGACACCGCCTTCCTTGAGTCCGAACGAGTAGACACCACCATGAAAACTTCCGTCCTTCACTCGGCGGATCGCGTCGAACGTGGCCGCGTTGACGCCCTTAACCATCGACGTGAGGATGTAGCCCGGAGCTTCGTCGTACTGATCTGCGTCAACGCCGATTGCGAGCTTGTGCATCTGACGTGCCGCTTCGAATACGCCCTGGCCAGTCGCGCCGCTGGCGTGGAAGATGATGTTCACGCCGGACTGATACTGGCTGAGCGCGAGCTCTTTCCCGCGGCTGGGATTCTTGAATGCGTCGGGGGTGACGCCAGCATATTGCGCGATGACCGTGCAATCCGGACAGACGTACTTTACGCCCGCAGTATAACCCGCCTCGAATTTGTGAATGAGCGGAATATCCATTCCGCCGATGAAGCCGACTTTCTTCGAGTGACCGACCAGCGCGGCGAGCGATCCGACCAGAAACGATCCTTCCTCTTCGCGGAATTTGAGAGCAGCCAGATTGGGCGGCAGAGGAATCAGCTTACCGGTGGAATCGTACGCCAGCGAAAGATCGATTCCCGCGAAATTGATATTCGGGTATTCACGCGCAAGGTTGGTGAGGTCGTCAGTGAATATGAACCCGACCCCCATGACCAGATTCATTTTTTCGGCGGCCAGCAGGCGCAAGCCGGATTCACGATCAGAGCCATCACCAGGCTCGATATAGCGAATGGTGACGCCGAGCATCCGGCGCGCACTGTCGGCTCCAGCGAAAGCTCCGTCGTTGAAGGACTTGTCGCCGCGCCCGCCCACGTCGAATACAATCCCTATTGTGGTCCCGGAATGATCGAGGGTGGCGTCGCCGCGGCCTCGGCCTGCAATCATCAGGACTATATGGGCGGCAAGAAGGGCCACGACGGCGATGATGAGCTTGCGCACGGGAAGTAAATATAGAGTTGTACACCCGCTGATGACGGGGCGGCAATATCGTAATCCTGCCCCGTCATCGATGTCCGTGATGCCAGTATTGTTGGCTACCAGCCAAGGCAGCCGTGCACGCAGGCAACTCCGGTCGCAAGCAAGTGTCCAGCTGCGTCAAGCCCTGTAACCGTTATTCGGTCCAGCGGAGTCGGGCCTGGAAGGAGATCGAGCGTCGCGCTTGGACCCGCGGTTGTGCCGCGGAGCGAGGGACCCGGCGCCGAGACGGTGAACAGTGATGCTGTTGCGCCCTTTTCGAAGAACGACGCCTGGTACTTCGCGGCGCGTGGAAACGAGTCGGTGGTTACGCGATAATCCGCGGTGCACTGCTTGCTGAATGTGCCGACCCGGCCGTTGCTCTCGAACGTAGCGTGTTCGGTGCACGACCCTCCATCCCACGCGACGCTCGGGATTATGAAGGGAGGCGCGGGCTCCGTTTTGGACTCTCCCATCAGGACGACAGCCCAGATTGCCGACAGCGTCTCCTTCGCATTGACGGCAAGCGGAGCGGGGTCCACGACAACTCCCGCATTCCCCGCAAGCGTTCGAGTATGTGCGGCGACGCTCGTCCCGCCGACGTAACGTGCCGTTGCCGTACCGTCCGTCGAAAACGAGACGGCGCGCTGCCAATCGGTTTCGGATCCGGCCTCCCACGTAACGCCACGTCGGCCGTCGAGCGCATCCCCGTTGAGGTCGAGCATTGTCACCGCAAATTTGCGCGTCTCGCCGGTGTGCAGTTCCAGTGTCTGCGGTGTGACCTGTACCTGGCCGATCGCGCATCCCCGATACGAAGACACAATTGCGTCCTGAATTCGTCCGCGAATCGGTTCGGGTGTGAGATAGCTTTCAATCACGCCGTGGAGGCGCAATCCCCACCGGATGCCGGCCGCGGTCGCGAGTCCGCGAATACGTGCGCGGATCGAGCCCGACGTCGCGCGCGCTGCGGAGTCGGACATGGGCGTACGAATGCGAGGAAAATCATTCTTGCCCAGCATCAGTATCGCATCTCCGTCGACGACAAGGCCGTGCAGGTGACGGTTGGAGATCGGCCACGCGCGACTGGTTGGTGATGCCAGAGCGACGCCGCCAATACATGTCGAATCGCTCGCTGGTGAATACTTGCCGCGCGTCCGCAACAGAGTGAGCGCTTGCTGGACGACCATGTTGCCCTGCGAGTGCATGACGAAGATCACGTGTCGGCCCTCGTCGCGCATTCGCGTGGCGAATGCCGCCACTGTGTCGACGTCGCGCGGCCGCGTGACCGCCGTCCCATTCATCACGCTCAGCAACTCCGTGCCCGCTTCGACGTAGTCCGCGAGCATCGCGAGCGCCTTCGGTTCGGTGCTGTTGAGACATTTCGCAAGCTCGGCGGGGAGCGAATTGAGCCCCAGCCAGTCGCCCTCGATCCCGAGATCCAGCACGCACTTGTCTTCTGCGCTCGTCTCATCCGCGATCGCGCTGCGATTGTATATGAGCTTCACCTCGAATGGAACGTTTGCATACCATTCAGCACTCCGTGCGAGTATCGCAACGTGATGTGCGGCGAACAGTGCACCAAGCGGTGTTGTCAGGATGCCGTTCACGTAAGCGATCGTCACAGGTTCACTGGCAGCTGTGCCTTGCGTCATGATGCTGGCTGCCGGTCGGAGCATCGTGTTTGCTCGGAGAGGAACGAGAAGGGACGTGGCGGTCGCTCCACCACCACCGCCGCCACCACCACCACCTCCTCCTCCTCCTGGAACGTCGGCCAGGTGACCGTCACCATACCCCGCATCGAAACTGTGGCCGTCCAGAGCAGCGTCCAGCGCTTCCATGGATGCCGCATCGTCGTCGCGCTTGAGCACAGTCATTTCCACCCGTTGAAGCCGCTCCACGATATTCACGGTGTCCGGCATCGCATCCAGTTTGTCCAGAAGCTGCTGCGCGGCCGCTACCTTGTCTCGTGCCCGGAGCATTGCGCGCGCGTCGTGCAGTATCCACTCATCGCCGGGTGCAACGTTGGCTATGCGATCCGCCGAGACGACGAGCACATGCGAGTCATCCATCGTCAGCCGGCCCTGCCTGGCGATCTGCATCTGATCCAGCGTGACGAGTGCATTGTTGTAGCCGGAATCGGCGCGAAAGCTGTAAGCCACGCGCTCGCCTCGTCGGAACGTGAATGTCTCACTCGACATGTTGCCGTGTATCCCTGGCTCGACGATAACGGTAAGTGTGACCGGAGGTACGAAGATCTGGAAACGCACGTTCAGCCAGTTGCGCTCTGCGACGAACGCGAACTGGAGCGTATCGTCGGGAATCGGCGTGTAGTCCGCAGCGACGACCTTCACGTCCGTGTAGCCGACCGTAGTGTCGCCCAGGGCGACGATCACGCGATAGGCGATCGCGGTATCGGCTGGCAAGTCCTTTGTGCGCCACCGAAAATGGAATGCGCGATCGTTGAGCAGGACGCGTTGAGTTGAATCTGCGGTCGAATCGGAACTGAAATGCGCCAGCGTGTCGGCACCGCAGCTTCCGCCGTCAAGTCGGCAGATAACAACCGACGGCGCGAGCGTCGTGTCGAGCTCGCCACGAGGATGGTGTTTGGGCCCTAGCGGCGCGAGGAAGACTATTTCTGGCGCGCTGGAATCTCCCTGTGCGTTGATCGCCGCGGCGGTCCGGATGGGATTGGGTCCGGGTGGTTCCGTCGGCGCGTCGCGGCATGCCGACTGCGTCACCAATGCAAGGGCAACGATGGATGTGAACGCGAGACTGACAGCTGTGCGGCTCGACTGCATGGCTCTCTCCGTGGGATTGGGCCGCCACGATAGAGTGAACTCGGTGTCGCCGAGCAAAGCTCGCGCACTCGGCCGTCATCGGAGAGCTGCGCCGGAGAGGATGGTTTCTGCGGGCGCAGCGCGCGAGCGAGGTCTGGCGGCTATCTTTCGCACATGCCAGAGCGCATTCGCACACGTTTCCTCGTCATTGGGAGCGGCGTTGCAGGACTGCATACCGCGTGGCGAGCCGCCAGCTCGGGAGACGTCGTGGTTCTCACCAAACGGTCGCTTTTCGACAGCGCCACGGCCTACGCGCAGGGTGGAATCGCTGCCGCGCTGGGTGCTGGTGACTCGCCGGAGCTACATCGTCGGGATACCCTCGCTGCCGGCGCCGCGCTCTGCGATGCAGCTGCCGTCGAGGTGCTGGTAGAGGAAGGGCCGGATCGCGTGCGCGAACTCATGGACGCGGGCGCACAGTTCGATCGTGATCTTGCCGGCAAGCTTCAGCTTGGTCGCGAGGCAGCACATTCTCGGCGCCGAATCGTGCATTCTCACGGGGATCAAACCGGCGCGGAAGTCGCGCGCACGCTCATAGAGCGAGTTCGGGCTACGACGAGCATTCGAGTCTCCGAAAAAACGCGAGTACTCGATCTCATTCTGGACGACGGCGTATGCGTTGGTGTGCGCGCGACGGTGGCCGGCAAGGCGACCGAGTTCATCGCGGACGCAACCGTCCTCGCGACCGGCGGTTGTGGCCAGGTGTACAGGTACACTACGAACCCCGCGGTCGCGACTGGCGACGGATATGCGATCGCGCACCGCGCCGGCGCAAAGCTCGCCGACATGGAGTTCGTGCAGTTTCATCCCACCGCGCTGGACACTGCCGAAACCCCGCTCGCGCTGGTTTCGGAAGCCGTGCGCGGCGAGGGTGCGGTGCTTGTCAACGATCGAGGTGAGCGGTTCATGCTGCATGAGCACAAGCTCGCTGAACTTGCCCCCCGCGATGTAGTCGCGCGTTCGATTTTCAGGGAGCAGCGTGCCGGCCGCCGGGTATTCCTCGACGCCACTCGTTTCGAACGACCGTTCGAAGAGCATTTCCCGGGTATTTTCGCGCTCTGCGTCGCGCGTGGAATCAATCCGAATACTGACCTCATTCCCGTGACTCCGGCTGCGCATTACATGATGGGCGGAGTAGTTACGGATCTTGCCGGGCGTGCCAGCGTACCGCGGCTGTACGCGTGCGGCGAGGTAGCGCGCACCGGCGTTCACGGCGCGAATAGACTCGCTTCCAATTCGCTGCTGGAGGGGCTCGTATTCGCCGAGCGTGTGGCCAGGGACATGATGACCGCAGAGCCGCTGGTCGCTGAGCCGGCGGCTGTGAGATGGAGCGCGCCGCCACTTCTGGATCGCGGCGCCGCGCAGGTCGCGGCGGACGATGTGCGCCGGGTAATGTGGGACAACGCCGGCATCGATAGAACAGCGGACGGCTTGCGCGACTGCATGGAATTGCTGGACGGCATCGCCGCGCGTCTTCCGAAAGGCGCGACGGAAGAGGCGAATATGGTCGAGACGGCACGGTTGATTGCCGAAGCGGCGCTGTTACGGAAGGAGTCGCGCGGTGGCCACTTCAGGCGCGACTTTCCCCGACCCAAGCGGAAGTGGCGCGACAGGCATATCGAATGGTAAACAGGTTATTGGAGCTTATCTCGCATGAGTGATTTCATACACGGTGGCGCGCCCGACGAGGAGCTTGCGGCGCGCATCAAGCAGCTGGCGCGCAAGCGCGACGCGGTAATACTCGCGCACAATTACGAGCGGCCGGAGGTGCAGGACGTCGCCGACTACGTCGGCGATTCACTCGGTCTCAGTCGGGAAGCAGCGAAAACCGATGCGCAGGTGATCGTATTCTGCGGTGTGCACTTCATGGCGGAAACGGCGGCGATTCTGTCGCCGACCAAGACCGTGCTCCTCCCGGACATGGCGGCGGGTTGCTCGCTCGCGTCGACGATCGACGCCAACCAGCTCAGGGCGTGGAAAGCTGAGCATCCGGGCGCCATCGTTGTCAGCTATGTGAATACATCGGCCGAGGTGAAGGCGGAGAGCGACTATTGCTGCACCTCTGGTAACGCTGTCGAGATCGTCAATTCGATTCCGGCCGACAAGGAGGTACTATTTCTCCCGGACATGTTTCTTGGCGCGCATGTGCGACGTGTGACTGGGCGCGAGAACATCCACGTATGGATGGGTGAGTGTCACGTGCATGCGGGTATCGATCCGGAGAATATCAACGCACAGAGAGCGGCGCATCCTGACGCGGAATTCCTGATTCATCCAGAGTGCGGTTGCGCAACCAGCGTAGTCGAGGCGGTATCGGCCGGCGCGGTGAGTGCCGAGGGTGCGCAGATTCTGTCCACCGAGGGAATGATTCGGAGACCGGCCATCTCTGACGCGGAAGAGTTCATCGTTGCGACGGAGGTTGGGATTCTGCATCGGTTGCGTCGTGAAAATCCTACCAAGCGCTTCTTCGCGGCGAACGACAGGGCGGTTTGCGCTTTCATGAAAGTCACGACTCTTCCAAAGGTTCTCGAGTCGCTCGAATTCATGCAGCACAGGATCACGGTGCCGGCAGAAATCGCAGGGCGAGCCCGGGCAGCGATCGAACGGATGGTCTCGATCGGTGGCAAGCCGACCCCATTATCCCTTGACCCGGCCACGGCCGAGGATCCCGGCGAGTGACTCCATCCACGAATCTGAAGAATCCATCGCTTGCGCGACTGGCCGAGTTTGCATTTTCGCCCGAGGAGCGACTTCGGTTCCCACTCGACGCATCGCATCGTGCGCGGATCGTTCACTCGGCACTCGAGGAAGACGCCGCGGACGCCGATGTGACGACAAATGCAACCGTGGATCCCGCGCGTGGCGCTCGCGCAGCTCTCGTCGCCAGGCGAGCGGGAGTTCTGTGTGGGACAGTCCTGGCGATAGAAGCGTTCAGGCAGCGCGATCCATCAATAACCATTCGCGAGGATTCGCACGACGCGCGTCCAGTCGATCGTGGTGAGACGGTTCTGCATCTGACCGGGAATGCGCGTGGAATCCTGAGCGCTGAGCGTGTTGCGTTGAACTTCATGCAGCGGCTTTCGGGCATTGCCACGCTCACTGCGCAGTATGTGCACGAGGTACGCGACACGAAGGCGCGCATTCTGGATACGCGCAAGACAACACCCGGCTGGCGTCGGCTGGAGCGGTATGCGGTTCGCTGCGGTGGCGGCATGAGCCACCGTAGCGACCTCGAGCAGGCGGTGTTGATCAAGGACAATCATCTCGCCGCTGTGGATCACGATATCGGACTCGCGGTGCAACGCGCGCGCGCGATCGCCGGTGCGGGAACGCGTGTCGAGGTCGAGTGCGACAACGTGGAGCAGGTGGAAGAGACGATCCACGCCGGCGCCGACATCATCATGCTCGACAACATGGGACTTCAGGACATGCGCGACGCAGTGAAGCTCGTTGCTGGTCGCGCGGTAGTCGAAGCGTCGGGCGGGGTCAATCTGCAGACTGTCCGTGGGATTGCAGAAACCGGAGTCAACTGGATTTCGGTTGGCGCGCTCACCCATTCAGCGCCTGCGCTCGATCTCGCACTGGATTTCGAGGACTGACATGGCCCCCCGAGGTTCGGATCGTCGATCCGGGTCCACGCCGGCAGAAACGCCCGCCGGAGCACCTCAGGTGGAAAGTTGCGATGTTTGCGGGAGCGAGCGGCTCGATTGGCGCAAGTGCAAGCTGGTATGTCTGAATTGCGGAACGATTCTGAAATCGTGCGCGGACCTGTAGCGCTGCAACCGCCTGGAACACTCTGGACGGTCGGGCATTCCACTCATCCCATCGATGAGTTCATCGATATCTTGACCGCGCACGGCGTGACGCGCATCGCCGATGTGAGGCGGTTTGCCGGCTCGCGCAAATTTCCGCAGTTCAATCCCGCTCCGCTCGAACAAACGCTCGCGCAGGCGGGAGTTGCGTATACGCCACTTCCATCGCTGGGGGGCCGTCGAAAAGTGCTTCCAGACTCTCCACACGATGCGTGGAGGAACGAGTCGTTTCGCGGCTATGCCGACTACATGGACACGACCGGATTCGCAGCCGCGGCGAAGGCCCTTGCTTCGCTTGCTCGCGCCGACAGGGTTGCCGCGATGTGTTCAGAGGCTGTGTGGTGGCGATGTCACCGCTCGATGATCGCAGATTATTTCAAGGCCCACGGATGGGAAGTGCTGCACATCATGGGGCTGGGTGAAGCGACAGAGCATCCGTATACTTCCGTCGCGAAAATCGTGGACGGGAAGCTGACGTACTGAGCTACAGCGGTGCTGGCGGCGCAGAACTACTGTACGGTGCCAATATCGCCGAGCGGTTTGCCGTCTGACGCACGAACCACGGATTGGTACACCATATCACCCAGCGCGGCGTAGTTGCCGTCGAAGTGATGCTTGCCATTGCGGGCGACAACAGTCATGAGTCCGCTTGGAGCGGTTCGGCAGAGCGATTCCTTTTCATCCTTGCCATACACGCAGAGCATCGGAACGGACTTGAGCATCTCCAGTTGAGGCAGGATCGGCACATCACCCTTGCTGGATGTGGTGCGCCACAGGTCCGAGAAGTGATATGTGAAACTGGCTCGCTCGAGCAGCGCGAGCATGGCTATCAGCGTGAGATGCGGCCTGATGTCAGGCTCCAGATTGTTTGCCGCGAACGGCGCGAGGTCGGAGCCGCGAGAGTAACCGACGAGCGCGATGTTCTGCTTGCGCCACAGCGCCATGTACCGGCGGGCGATTCGTGACACATCGCGCCCCAGAATTTCCGGAGTGCGTTTACCGCCGTGAAGGTACGACCTCATGTCGAAGCCGATCACATCCACGCCATGCGCCTGCAGGCTCTCGCCAACACGTTCATCGATGTCGGCCCAACCACCATCGCCTGAAAGGATGATGGCGACAGCATTGCTGGACGACTTCGCAGCTTTGAGTTCGACTATGGGCAGGTCGCGCACGTTCGTAACCGTGTCGCGCGGTACTTGTGAGACTATACCAGTGGCGAAGTGCGTTGCCACGAGCAGGGTGGTGAAAAACATCAATGATTCAGGCTGATTTTAAGCAGTTATACCAACGTGAGTCTTGCATATCTCACGGTTTGTCCAGCTGCATCGGGTCCACGCGGCTCTCCGGGATCGGAGTATCCACGCGGATGTCGGTATACGACTCGCTCTGAATGAGCTTGCCGGCGCGAGACGCGGTGACATAGGTTGCGAGCCAGCCGCCGCCAGCTGGCTGGTATTTCTCAAAACGGACGTCCTCCATTCCGGATTGTCCACCAGCGACCGGTGTGAGCATGCGAACGAACAGCAATCGGTCCGCATCCACCCAGAATTGCTGCGATGTCGTATCGCCAGGCGTGCCCCCAACGATGAACACCTTGCGTCCCTCCCACGTTCCCTCGTGCATCTTGGACAGGTCGAAACCTTCTTCGCGCAACACACTCACCGTTCGTTCGATTGGTTGGGTATAGATGTCGAAGCCGAGTATGAGAAGCGGATTCCTGCCGACCCGACCCGCGACCTTGCCCGATCCGCGGCGAACGAACGTGCTGTCGCGCGCGAACAGGATGATCGGATTGCCATCTGGTGCGCCAACATCGATCCGTAGGCGACCAGGCAGCTTTGCGGATTCGTACCACGTTTCATGCACCATCGTATCGGCGGCGGTACGACGCACCGTTGCTTGCGTGAAGGTGAGCGTCTTGTACCACTTGCCCACGTACCGATCGTGCATGAGCCGCACCAAGTCGGCTCCGTCCGGCGAGGCCTGTGCACGGACAGGTGCCGGGAGAGCGGTGCACAGCAACGAAAGCGATCCGGCGAGAACTAGAGTGCGCATGAGGTTTCTCAAGTTAGGCGGTGACTTTTCGACTCGTCCAGCGGGCCCGGTCAGAGATCCGGGCGAAGCTCCTCGGCTCCATTCAGATACACGTGCTTCAGCGAACAGTTCGTGGGGACTTCCACATGGAGCAGAACTCTAACAACCCTGCCAATCGCATCAGGTACAGGAATCTCCGTGGAGCAGAGCATCGCGACGTCATGCCAGCCGAGATCGCGTGCCGCACGTGCTGGAAATTCGCTTACAAGATCTGGCGTCGTGGTGAAAAATGCGCTCACAACCGCCTCCGATGTAACCCCGTTGCGCGCCAACATGGCACTCAACAGTTCCCGGGTTGCGGCGCGGATGCTGGCCGGCTCATCGGCGGCCGGCCGGGTCGCCCCGCGGAGACCACGAATACGTGTGGGGTTGGCCGCGTTATCAGTCACGTTCCGGTGGGTGGATTGTGGGCCTCCGGGACAACTTTCAGTATCGAGTCGGTTATTCCATAGCCTTTATCGCGCCGGACCGCGGCCGCAGCGTCCTTGCGCTTGTCATCCGCCGCGCCGCCGCTGCCGCCCGCCAGCGCAACCCTGGCGCTTCTGAAGCGAAGCCCTGAATCCACGCAAAAGATGTCGCACAAGTCCAACGCTTCCTGACCCTGAGAGTCGTCGCTGTTGGCCAGGAGAGACTGCGTGCGCGAGATCACGCAGGCAGTCGCGAATAACTCGATCGCCATGTTCGACAGGCGCTCAACGACCAGTTGCCGATCGACGATTTCGCCACGGTGGGTGACAACCGCGTGCTCAGCGGCCGATCGGAGCTCGGCGACGTGCCTCTCGAAATATTCCTTGTGACCGGCGAGTCGAGGGTCGAGTTCGACGTCGAGCGTCGCCGTGGAACCGAACGCGCTTCGAACTCGCGCTGCTGCCACCTCGCTGAGCAGGCCAAGATGCTTGATCGGCTCCCGCAGCGCGGCGCCGACTTCCTTGAGATGGCCAGAGAGCGTCTGAATCCCGTTCAGCGCAATGAAGAGGCGAAGTATTTCGTTGGCGCCTTCGAAAATTCTGTTGATGCGGCTGTCGCGAAGAAAGCGCTCGTACGGATACGGCTTGACAAAACCTCGGCCGCCGGCGATCTGAACCATCTCATCCGCGGCGCGCCACACTAGCTCACTTGCGAACACCTTCGCAATAGCTGCTTCGAGCGACCAGTCGGAGCGATCTTCAGTCGCCAGATCGGCGAGCACTCCCAGCATCGAGTCGGACGCATAAATCTCGGATGCAATCGACGATAATTTGCGCTGCGTGATCTCGAAATCGGCGAGCGGCTTTCCAAACTGTACACGCTGCTCCGCGTATTTCGTCATTTCCGAGAAGATGTGCTTCGTTCCGCCGGTGCAACCAGCGGCGAGGGTAAGACGACCGCCGTTCAGCACGTGCACCGCGACGGCGAATCCCTTGCCAACCTGACCCAGAACATTCTCAACCGGCACGCGCAGATCCGTGTATTCCAGCTCGGCCTGTGTCGACCCGCGAATGCCCATTTTTGTGGCCGTTTCGACTACTCGAAAACCGGGCATCGTAGGTTCGATCAGAAACGCAGTTGGTCGCTGGATCTTCTTTCCGTCGCGCTCGATTTCTGTCTGGGCGAAAGTCGCAATCACCGCTGCACGATGCGCGTTGCCGATCCAGATCTTGTGTCCGTTCAACGACCAGCAAGTGCCGTCTTCGCTGAGTGTCGCTGTCGTCTTCACGTGTTGTGCATCGGAACCCACCAGCGGCTCGGTCAATGCGTAGGAAACCAGAATGTCCCCGCGCGCGAGGCCGGGCAGCCAGCGAGCTTTCTGCGCTTCGGTCCCGTACAGGACTATTGCCTTGCATCCCAGTCCGCAATGAACTCCGATGAAAACTCCAATCGACGAGTCGACGCCCCCCACCGCCTCGCACACCCGCGCGTATGCACGCGGCGAAAGCTCGAGGCCACCGAACCGACGGGGAATCGTCATGCCCAGGAATCCCTCACTCGCGAGCGCGGCGATCACATCGTCAGGAATAGTTTCTTCGACATCGAACTTGACCGAGTCGACGAGTCCGCCGAGTCGTCCTTCCATCGCCCGCACGAGCCGGTATACCGTTGCGGCTTCCGCTGGATCGGCGACGTTCAGCGGCGCCGGGTAGGGAAAGAGCAACTCATCGAGAACTTCACCAGCAAAAACCCCTCGGGTGAACGAAGATCCGTCGGTTGCCATGTCAGGTCACTTTTTGGAAGGAGATGTTGGGCGCGCGATGTCCAGTGCGCGTGGAGACGGCATGTCGCAATAATCGCCATGGCACGCGAATGTCTCCGCGTATTCCGCGTCGCCGAGCAGGTGGCCGAATGCGGATGGATATCGTCCGGCTGCGTCGGCGAGAGAATTCATCACATGCTCCGCGATGTCGCGGAAGGTTTGGTTGTCGTCGTAATTCGCGAGGCGGAGCAGGAGATCCACGGCCAATGATGTACCGGATGGCGTTGCATTGTCCGTTGGGTCGCGTGGCCGCGACACGAGTTGCTCGGAGTCATATGACGTGTCAAAAAATGTCGCCTTTTCGGTGTCCCAGAACTTGTCCAGCATCACGCTGGCCAGGAGTCGCGCGGCGTCCAGCCACCTGATGTCGAGCGATTGCTCGAATACAGCGAGAAAGCCCAGGGCGACCGCTGCCTGATCTTCGAGAAAACCAGGAAGCTGGCGAGACCGATCACTGTAGCTGCGCTGACAACGGCCGTCCACGATCATGTGTTGCAGGAGGAATTCAGCGTTTCGCAGCCCGATGGCTCGGAACTCGTCGTCTTTGAATGCGCGGGCCGCTTCCACGATTCCCCGAAGCGCCAGTCCATTCCAGGCCGCGATGATCTTGTCGTCGCGTGTCGGTCGTATGCGCCGCGAACGGTACTCATGCAACTTCGCTTTTGCCCCCGCTACAATCGAAAGCAGCGTGTCGACGTCGATATCATTCCGAGCCGCGGCATCCCGGGGAGCCAGCGGGATGTGCAGAATGTTGTGCCCCTCGAAATTTCCTGCCGCGCTGGCTCCGTAGAAAGTCTTCACGATCGACGCATCGTCGCCAAGTACAGAGTCGAGCTCGTGCGTTGACCAGACGTAGAATTTTCCTTCCACTCCTTCGGAGTCGGCGTCCAGCGAGGAATAGAAGCCACCGCTCGGTGCGGTCATTTCGCTGGCGAGCCATGATATTGTTTCTCTGGTAGCGCGTCGTACTTCCTCGTCTCGCGTTGCCTCGAACAGATGCGCGCCGAAGCGGATCAGCAGTGCGTTGTCGTAAAGCATCTTTTCGAAATGCGGCACCAGCCAGCGCGCATCTACTGAATATCGCGCGAAGCCGCCGCCGACCTGATCGTAGATTCCGCCGCGCGTCATTGCGATGAACGTGTCTTTAGCCATCGCGAGCGCTGCTGCATCTCCGGTTCGGGCCCAATGTCGGAGCAGAAAGTCGAGCACCATCGTCGGTGGAAATTTCGGGGCGCCTCCGAAACCGCCGAATTGCGCGTCATAATTCGCGGCAAGGGCATCGACCGTGGAGTCCAGAATCAGCGGGGTTATTTCCCCATCCTTCGCGGCACCGGCAATGCTACTCTCGTAGAGCTGGCGCATGGAGGCGACACTGGCGGCGATGGTCTCTGGTCGCCGGGTGTACGCATCGGACACTGACTGGAGCACGCGCATGAACGACGGCATTCCGTGTCGGTCAGCCGGCGGGAAGTAGGTACCGCCGTAAAACGGATCGCCCGAGGGGGTCAGGAATATCGTCATCGGCCAGCCACCGTGGCCGGTCATCGCCTGGACCGCCTGCATGTACACCGCGTCGAGGTCCGGCCGCTCTTCGCGGTCGACTTTGATGCAGACAAAATGCTCGTTCATGAACGCAGCCGTGAGCGGGTCCTCGAACGACTCATGCGCCATCACGTGGCACCAGTGGCAGGCCGCGTAGCCGATGGACAGCAGCACAGGACGGTTCGCAGCACGGGCTGTGGACAGAGCCTCTTCGCCCCACGGGTGCCAGTCGACCGGATTGTCGGCGTGCTGAAGCAGGTATGGAGAGGTCTCCCCAGCCAGGCGGTTCGGCATCTCGTAAGATAGCCGCCCGCCTCGGCCACCGAGTCAGGAAAAAGACCGTTAGATTGACTCCATGCCCAAGATTGCCAACGACCTCGAAGCCTACCTCACGCAGCACCAGTCGCGGATCGAGGAGGAATTGTTCGATTTCCTGCGAATTCCGAGCGTGAGCGCTCAACCGGTTCACGATGCGGATACGCAAGCTGCCGCCGAGTGGGTACGTCGATCGCTGGAGGCAGCAGGTCTGTCTGCAAAGGTCCACACCACCGCCGGCCATCCAATCGTAGTAGGCGAATGGCGAGGTGCCGGCCCAGACGCTCGCACGGCAGTCATATACGGTCACTACGACGTGCAGCCGGCGGAGCCTCTGGATCTCTGGACATCCGCGCCGTTCGAGCCGACGGTTCGGGATGGCCGGATCTACGCGCGCGGCTCGGTCGACGACAAGGGACAACTTTTTCTTCACATCAAGGCACTCGAGGCTCATCTTCGCGCGCGCGGAAAATTACCGTGCAACGTCGTTGTCATCGCGGAGGGGGAGGAAGAGGTTGGCAGCACGAATCTGGAGCCGTTCATCGCGAACAACGCCGAGCTTCTCGCTGCGAATGCGGTTGTCATTTCCGATTCGACGATGTTTGCCGAAGGAATTCCGTCGATTCTCTCCTCGTTGCGCGGGCTGTCGTACTTCCAGATAGATGTGCAGGGACCGGCTGGAGATCTGCACTCGGGTATTTACGGCGGCGCGGTTGTGAATCCCGCAGCGGCACTGGCAGACATCATCGCTTCGATGCACGACGCGAACGGTCGCGTCGCTATCGACGGATTCTATGACGATGTAAGTCCATTCTCGGATGAAGTTCTCGCGGGAATGCGGAAGCTGCCGCATACCGACGATGCATTCATGAACGAGATCGGTGTGAAGAGCCTCGGTGGTGAGAAGGGATTTACAACGCTCGAGAAATTGTGGACGCGCCCGACGTGCGAAGTGAATGGACTTCTGTCCGGCTACACCGGAGATGGAGCCAAGACGGTGCTACCCGCCAAGGCGATGGCGAAGGTCAGCTGTCGGCTGGTTCCGAATCAGGATCCCGCTCGTATCGCCGAGCTGTTCGAGGCACATGTCGCGAAGCACACTCCGGCAGGAGTTACAGTTACGACCGCATACATACACGGCGGACGTCCCTGGCGCGCCGATCTGGATGGTCCGATCTTCGACGCGGCGAAACGCGCGATGGCAGCCGCGTTCGGTCGGGAGCCGGTCATTGTCGGCGAGGGCGGCTCGATTCCGATTGTCGGTGACTTCGAACGGATCCTCAAAGCACCTGTTCTGCTCGTCGGCTTCGGGCTGCCTGGCGAGAACGCACATGCGCCGGACGAATGGATAAGCGTCGAAAATTTCAGGCTCGGCGCGAGAGCGATGGCTGCGCTCTGGGACGAGTACGCAGCCAGCTGACCGATCCAGCTGACGGGACTACCGGCGCAATCTCAGTAACGCCACTCGCGAACGAAGAACAATCCGAACGCGCTCGTGGTCTGCGGCACCTGATCGGTCGATAGCGTCGGTTGCTTGAGCAGGTATCGGGGTTCGAAGCTGGCGTCGATCCGGTAGCCGGATTTTGTATTGAAGCGATGCGTAATCTGGAAGCCGGGTCGCTGTAGTGAAGCCGGATCCGGCCTTACCTGCAGCTGAAGGAAAGTGTTGGAATTCAGGTATTTGCCAAACTCGATCTGCGTGGCGCGCAGGAAGCTTCCAGCGTCCAGCGACACGTCCGCCGGCGTTATGTTGAGCACGTCGGCTCCCAGTGACCGTGCCGCCTGACCCGCAGCTTCGTCGGTGAGTGCGCCGAGTGCGGCCGCTGCAATCTGTTTCGCGGCGAACGCCGCCCCGGCACCGACCACGTTGCCACCATTCGTCAGTCCCGTTCCGCCCTGTTGCAGCAACGACGACGACGATCGGCCGAAGGCCAGATAACTGAGCAGATCGGTCTGGGATATCGGCGGTTGAGCATCGCTGGTCAGCGTGATCTTTGGCGAATCCAGCGTGCCGGAGATGACGATCTGAATCGCGAACGCTTCCCGCGTCGGCAGTTGCACGTCGTATTCGCCCGTCACCTGCAGGGTCGGATTGATGGTCGGCGAATTTATGAACGTCGCCACTCCCTGTCTGATCTGGAATGTCCGGCTTTGGAAACGGTACTCGCCGCGATCACTCAGCAGCACGCCCTCGATCAACAACGACTGCTTCGACCGGTCTACGCCGACCTGCAACGGATCGTCGGTGTAAACCTCGACGTTCGCCGCCTGCGATCGCACGAACACATCGCGGTCGACCATCAAGCCGACGTTCATGCGCAGGTTCTTGAGCAGTGGGGACTCGGTTGGGAACAAATCGCGCATTCCAAGCTGGTTTGTGTCGAGCACCGCGTAGAGAGCAGGGTCACCGGCACCGACGAGGCTCTTGCCGGTCGTCTCCGGTATGTACACGACACCACGAAGCACGTGCACGAATCCGGTCACATCCACATTATCATAGGGACCGTTCACACCGATTGTCGCATTCACAAAGAGATTGCCAGTCTCGTTGTCGATCACGCGCGCGTTGACCGCATTCAATCGCAGATTGAACGTTGGTTTCGCGAGGTTCTTGATCCCTACGCCGCCGCTGGCTTTGAGTAGCCCATTGCTACGGACGACCAGCGAATCGACGATGACGGTGTCCCTGACGAGGCGCACGTTGGCAGCGACATCATTGACGACGATGCCCAGCGGCACGACCCGTCCACTGCCGTTCCACAACGTGATCCTGCCCTCGACGTCAGGATTATTGACGGTGCCCTTGATGGTGAACTTCGCCAGGGCTCGACCGTTGAGATCGGCGACGGCGTCAGAGACCTGCGGTATCAGATTGAGCGGCAGCGAGTCCGCGTCCACCGTTGCAGCGATTGCACGATCGGGTGGTACTCGGGGACCGGCCACGGTGACCAGCGCAAGATTGATCGGCACCGTTCCCTTGGCCGTCAGAGCCGGCTCCATGCCCTCGGCTCCTGCTGATACGTCGCCTTCGAGTGTCTCGTTGGCGTAGCTGAGCCGACCGTGTACTTCGGGTGTCGGCCGGCCGTTGTAGAAAAACCGCTCGATCCCAAAGGCACCGGTAAAAGTTGGCCTGGCGCGCGTTCCATGCATGCGCGCTTCCACCGAGAACAGTCCATTCGCCGGGATGTCGCTCTGCAGGAGCGCCGTGATGTTGCGAGCTTCGAACTGAGTAATGCTGAGATCCAGGTCGGCGTCTCCCTTCGCCGGAATCTCGCCATTCACGAAAACGCGGCTGCCGGATTGGCTCTTGATCTCGAAATGATCTATCGATGTTCCGTCGGGACTGAAGTTGATTGTCGACGGCCCCGTGCTGGCGTACACGGTCGAGTCGAATTGCATGCGCAACTGATCCAGGCGGAGAACGTCGCGATCCTTGTCCAGAGTGAACTGCGCGGTCGCATTGTAGGCTCGCTTGGAATCCTGCAGCACCTTGAGCGTTATCTCGCCGTTCGGATGCGAATAGCTGGCGGTAAACGAAACGGTATCCAGCGCAAAGCCCATCGCAAGGACATTCACGGCGCTTGCCTGAGCGGCCACTCGCGATTCGGGTGTCAGCGCAGTCGTCCATGTATAGTTGGTACTTATCGCGCCGACCGAGCTCCCGAAGGCAACCAGATTGTTGCCGGTCACAGACCCGGTCATGTCGAATGTGTGGATGTTGCCTGTCGCTGTCCCTTGCGCTGCGATCGAGCCACTCAACTGACTGCGGGAGATCACGCGAGGTGTATCGACTGGAAACGACGGCAGCGCCTTGCCAGTTACAGCGCGCTCGACTCGGGTCGCACGCGCTGCTTGGGCGCGCGCGGAATCCGCGCGCGCGGTTCGTTGCGCAAGGATCGCCGGACGCGGTCGCACGACGCCGGTGTCAGCCACAGGGAGTACGCGCGCCAACGCATCGAGCGAATCCACCGCAACCTTGTAACGCAAGGTTCCCGTGTGTCCGGCAACGAGGCCGAAACTGCCTGCTGCGGAAGCCGACCCGTTGGGAATTCGCACGGCAAGCGTGTCGAGCGTGAGCATGCCATTCGCGGCCGCGAGTCTCACAATCGCCGAATCGACAGATACGCTGTCGTATACCGAGGTCTTCACGGTTGCGCTTGCCACGGTCGTAAGCGTTGCCGGGTCGAATCCCGCGCCACGGGCCGAAATATTTGCGTTCATCGACGTCCGCGGGGCATTGCTGCTGATCTGGCTTGCATCGAACAGCAGGGCCGACATCTCGAGATCATAGGACTGCGGCCTGACGCTCAGATTCATCGTGCCGTGCGCGTTTACAGAACCACCCTCCGGTGCGCTCAGATCGGCAGCGATCGCAAGGTCTGACATAGGCCCCGTAATAGTTACCGGGCCGGTGAGAGTACCGCGCAAGCCGGCCTTCGGCGCGAACTTGCCCACCGTCGCGAGCGACAGCGGAAGCAGTTTCAGGTTCACGTTGACCAACGGAACCGTGCCACCTTTTGCATAGACTCCGGAACCCACTACGCGAGACTCGCCGGTCTCGTCGTCATGAACGATGTCGCCGGCCGCATTCAGCCCAGTAGCCGTGGTTCCGTCGAGCAGAACGTTTCCGGTGAGTGTTCCCGCGACCGGCAGTTTTGGGTCAACCGCACGAGCAAGAGCCACCTGAAGTGGCGAGAATTTTAGATGCAGCTTGCGCGCGGTCACGACGTTTCCCGTCGCGCCCACCGTTCCAACGGCCGTCAGCCGACTTGTTCCGGAGATCGGATCTTCGAACGCTACATCTGCGTCCAGCTTGATTGCGCCAAAGCCGCCGGTCGCGGCGATGCGCCCACTCAGATATCCCTGACGAGGCGATATGATCGTTGGAAAAAGCTGCTGGATCGTGCGAGTATCGAGATGCTTGAGTCGAACGTTGGTATCGTGAAACGATATCGTGTCCGTTACGAACACGCCGAGGTCACCGGTCATCGCTGCACCGGCTACTGCCAGCGATGCATTGGTCGCCTTGTAATCGCTCGTTTCACCAACCCAATCGAGCGCGAAATCCATCTTGCCGTGGCCGTCCTCGGGAATGGACGGGTCGATCCAGAGCAGGTCGTTGGTCGCCACGGTGTCCGCCCGCAGTCGAAGCCTCAGATCGTTACTGACGAAATCGTAGCGTCCGGTTACAGACGACAATTTCGAACCGGGTAGAACTCCAGTAACGTTCGCGAAGTAAAGCGAATCGCCGAGTATGATGAATCGGCCTTTTGCGTCCGTGACACGGACAGACGGTGGTTTCAGCGGTTCTGCGGTCATCCGCAGGCTGGAGACGTCGATTATTTGCCGCTTGTCGCTGGGGTCCTCCAGCCGCATGAGTGGGAATGTGCCGTACAGGTTGCGGAAATCAGACATCTTCTGAAAGCCGCCTTCGACGCGCTTCAGATTGAGACGCCCGGCAGCGCTTGTTGCCACCTGAATCACACTGTCACGTTGTTTTGCACTGAGGCTCGCTTTCGGGCTCCATGGGCTGTACGAAGTTACCCGACCGTTCACAACGGTAACGTTCCTCAGTGTGATCCACGATAGAAAGCCCGGTGGTGACGGAGGCTGAGTGGTATCTCGCGGATAGATCCTGTCGTAGTTCCATTTGCCTCCGGGCATCCTGTTCAGGACGATCACCGGATGGACAATCCGGACACTGTCGAGATAAATCTTCTTCCCGATCAGGTCGCCCAGCGTGTATCGGGCTTTGATCGTGTCGGCGGTCACGAACGGTTCCTTCGCGCTGTCCGTAATTGTCAATCCAACGATCGTCGCTCCCGTGAGCAGGTTACCGTCGATCCGGTCGACCGACACATACCCGTGCGTTGCACCGCGAAGTATGCCGATCACGTATCCACCGACCTTGGCACGACCCCACGATGTCTGCGTCAGCGTGTAGAGCACGCCGCCTGCAATCAGGGCCAGAATTACAATCACACCCGCCGAAATCGACGCGACGGTGCGCTTGCGCATCTAGAACGCTTCTCCGATGGATAGATGCAATGTCAATCGCGCCAGCACTGAATTGAGGCCACCGCTCTGGAGGCTCGGCGAATACACGCGTGGCGTGTCGAGAGTGACGAGACCGTTTCCTCCATTCGCAATATCCTCGGTAACGACGGGTAGTTTCTCACTCGCAGTCGGATTGAGTCCCACATCGATGCGGACCGGTCCGACCGGGGACATGTATCTCACGCCGATGCCAGGTGTTACGGCTGTCTTACTCCTGGGAAGAGTCGGGCTCGTATTCTGGCCCAGATATGCAGCATCGACAAACGTCGCACCCATCAGCGGCCCGAAGATCGGGAAGCGAAATTCGACGCTGCCCTCGAGCAGCCGATTGCCACCAAGTGGACGCGGATCGAAGTCGCGATCCTTGAAGTTCCCGTTCGGATTGCACTTGACGATCGTTGCAGCCGTGCATTCCGGATTGGCGGCGTCGTTCGCGAGCAGCTTCGAGGCCGAAATCGTCAGCACCCGCGGACCGAGCTGGCCCTCTGCATACCCGCGGACGGATTGCGATCCGCCCGCGTAAAACCGTTTGCCTGGATTCAGAATGCCATCCGCATCCAGAACACTATTCCTCACACCCACTGCCTCGGATGTGCTGGCAAGTGCGCTGACGAGGCCCACCCGCACGTGACCACCGAGCACGGAGTGGCGTCCGACTGGAATGAATCCGGCGAAATCGCCGGTCCCACGGTTGTATCTGAAATCAGACAGTGTATAGGATGACGCGTGCTCGAGAGCAAACTGTGTGCGAATGCCGTTCCGCGGCGCGAACGTGTTGTCCGTTCTGTCGACGGAAAAGGTAAGAGCCAGGGGTGAAAGGTGCTGGCGAGCGCGCAACGCCTCGAGGGTCGGCGCGTCGCAAACGCCATAGTTGACGCAGAAATAGACGTCGCCTGCCTGCGTGTTCGTCACTTCGAAACGATAGTTGAGACTCAGCGGTCCGCGCGGCGTGATGGTGCGTGTGAACGTCGCACTCAATCCGTATCCGCGGTCAACGTAGATTCCCGGCGCGCTCCTTCGATGTGCGAAGATGCCAAAAGCAGCTTCGTTGTTCGGCGAACCGAACCACGGATACCGTACATCCGCGCTCGCGGTGAAAGTCGGTGATAGATACTGTGAGGCGGATCCGCCCACTACTGTCTGTCCGACATCGTAAAAGATTCCGTTCCCGTTTAGCGAGTGCGCAAACAGGTTGCCGACAGTTGCATCGAGAGTGAGGCGTTTGGCGCCACTCAGCCAGTTGTAGTCGGCATAGTGGCCCGCCACCTGGACGAAATCGATGGTGTTGAATCCCACGCTGTACCGCGCATCGCGCCTCGGCGCTTCCTGCAGATCGATGACTACGTGCTTCAAGGAGTCATCTGTCTGTGGTATCTCGATTGCTGCACTCCGAAACAGATTCGACTCGTACAGCGCGCGCTGGCTGGCGAGAACGTCGGATCGACGGTAAACGCTGCCCGGCTTGAACGAGAGCGATTTGGTGATCGTTCTTGTCGAGACTTCCTTGTTGCCCTGGATTTTGATGCTTGCAACGCGTGCACGCCACCGCGGATCGATCTTGATCTTGATACTTGCAGTGTTTGCTGCGGAGTCGATCGTCACCGTCGTGTCGATGATAGCGTCCGAGAAACCGCGATCCCAGAGCCGTGAATCAAGTAGTGCTATCGTCGAGTCGAGCTGGATCAGATTGAATGGGCGGTCCTTTCGCGGCCGGTGAGTGCCACGAAGATCTCGTCGGTTCAGGACAGTCGAATCCTGAACGACAGTCAACTCCGACACCAATGTCGGTTTGCCTTCGTTCACGTTGATGGTGACATGCACCGCGTGGTGTCCAGCGGGAGTGACAGCCGTATCGACCTGCGCGTCGCGATATCCACGTCTGAAGTAGAACACCATCACACGCAGCATGTCGCGCGAAAGCTCTGCACGATTCAGCGTTACATGCGTGTAGAACAGCGGCGACTTGCTGAACAGGCAGATCGGGCGAAGAAGCACCGAGTTGCAGTGCGACTCATCCGTTGCAATGTTCATTCGGAGCTCATCTTCGTCCAGCGCATGAACCCCATTCAGCGTCAGCCCGGTTATCTCCGGGTTGCCGGGCCTCGCTTGTGAGGACTGCGCGGAGGACTGCGCGATGGCAGGCGCAGCCGACAGTACCGCAGCAGCCAGAGCGACCACTGCCGCAACCGCTGACGCGACGACTGAAGCGACCGCTCGGATGTGTGCAAGCCGCCGAAGCAACGAAAACGCCATGCGGCAAAGGGAGCAAGGCTCGGGCCGAAGTTTTCCCCTGGCGTGACCACCGGGCTCGTTATGCATCCAGCGATGGTGCAGTGGCAGGATTTCCCCGGGTCGTCAGAGCCCGGAGAGCAGCGCGTCGTTGTTCTGAGTCGCGGCTATTCGCTTGATCAGCCACTCCATCGCCGAACTGGACGGCATCTGCTGCAACCCGCGGCGGAGCGTGTAAACGTGATCCAGCTGGTCCGCACGAAACAGCTTGTCCTCGCGCCGAGTCCCGCTTATGCCGATATCGATCGCGGGGAAGATGCGCTTCTCGGCCAGGCTCCGGTCCAGCTTGATCTCGCAATTGCCCGTGCCCTTGAACTCCTCGAAGATCACGTCGTCCATTCGGGATCCGGTTTCTACCAACGCTGTGGCGATTATTGTCAGCGAGCCGCCGCCGTTTTCGGGAGATACCGAGCGAGCCGATCCGAAGAACGCTTTCGGCTTGGCCATGGCGGATGAGTCCAGTCCTCCGCTCATCGTCCGACCAGTCCCGCGCTCGATGGTGTTGTAGGCTCTGGCAAGACGGGTGATCGAATCCAGTACGATCACGACGTCCTTGCCCAGCTCTACCAATCGGCGCGCTCGCTCCAGCGTCATCTCGGCGACGTCAGCATGTCGTTGAGCCGGCATGTCGAAGCTCGATGCTACAACCTCGCCGTGGCCGATTGAAATCATGTCGCTCACTTCTTCAGGTCGCTCGTCCACCAGCAACACGAAAAGCTGAACATCAGGCTGATTGATCGCGATCCCTTCGATCACCGCCTGGAGCAGCATCGTCTTGCCGGCACGTGCCGGAGCTACGATAAGTGCGCGCTGTCCATATCCAATTGGTGCGATAAGATCGATTGCTCGGCGCGTCAGCTCGGGACCGGCTTTGGCTGGTCGACCGGTCTCAAGTGCCAGCTTGCGATCTGGATACGAAGCTATGAGTGAGGCGAACTCAGGACGCCGCAGCGCCGCTTCGGGTTCGTCGCCATTCACCGAGAGCAACTCTGCCGCGGTAACGCGACCGCGCTGGTCCTTGCCTACTGTGCAGGTTACGAGATCGCCGCGTCGCAGTCCTGCCTGGCGAACGAGTTGTGTTGGGACGAATGGATCGCTCGCTTCGGCAAGATAGCTATGCGTGGCGCTGCGGAGATAACCTGCGTCGCGCTGTGGATCGAATAGTCCGGAGGTCTCGCCATCGACTATGATCGGACCGACCGGACCGCGAGGCGTATTGTCGGCCTGCGGCCTGTTGCGGCGATTGTTCCTGCGGCCACCGCCTGCGGAATGTTGTCCACCGCCGTGCTGATTGGGTCGGTGCTGCTGCTGTTGCCGCTGCTGATTTGGCTGCTGTTCCTGATTTCCGTTTGCCTGGCCATTTCGGTTGCGATGACGGTACCGACGAAAGCGCCCGCGTCCCTGTCCTCCGCGCTCATTGCTGCCTTCGTCAGCGCTGGGTGAACCGCCAGCATCGCCCCCCGCCTCGTTCCGTCCGCCGGCGTTGGAGATGGAGATGGAGATATCGTTCCCGGAATCCCTGCCCGAGTTCGGCTCGCCGATCGAATCACCAGACGTTGCTTGTGGCTCTGATGGAACCAGCGACACAGCGGCCTTCTTCGCAGGGCGCGAACGTGGTGCCGGTGTGTCTGTTACGGTTGGCGTAGCCGGAGAACTCGGCTCGAGATAGGGATTGGCATCCGAATGGATCTCGGATGATCCAGCGTCATCGGGATTTTGGGCCCGGCCGCGACGACTTGGACGTCGGCGTTCAGTCATGTAAATGGATTTTCGGGTACAGAGGCGCCGGCGACACTCGCCGCAAGCGCATTACGCAACGGGCGCGGTGCGCCTGCATTGCGGTCACTCTATTGTCTTGTTGATTCGGAAGTGTCTCGGGAAGCGCGGGGCCAACTCACGCGGCGCTCCCGGGAACCATGCCTACTATCTGCGCGATCTCACGCGCCTTGTTTGCACTACCAGCTTCGCACTGACCAGCTTTCTTCGGCTCCTTTACGCTAGCACCCTCCGCGACGCTTGTCCAGAGGGATACATTTCGATCAATGGACGATCTATCATACCCCACCATTGCGGATCTGGAGCAATCGGTGGCAGAAAACCCGGATGACGCCCAGTCTCTGGTCCGACTCGCCAACGGCTACTGGCTCGAGGGCCGGGGCCCTGAACTCGTCGGCGAGATTGCCGAACGGGCCCGCAAGCTCGACCCTTCCAGTCGCGGCGCCTGGCACATGTGGGCCCTCGCAGAGTCCAATCCGCGCAACCGTACCGAGCGATGGCAGCAGGTTTCGGCCCAGTTCCCGACAGATGACCTGGCTCGCGCCAATCTGGCCGATAACGCGGCCGCATTGGCTGGCGCCGAGCATGACTACATGGCCCTGGATCTGGCCATCGAGACCTACGAGCAGCTCCTCAAGAGAGCATCCGAGCCGATGCAACGGGAAGCCATCGAGAAAGCCCTCGATGTCCTCCGCAAATGGAAATTCTAGCTCATCGCTCCTTCAGCGCACGAAGCGAGTTTTGGTGTTGTCCAGTTTGTCGATCGCCTTCTCGATGTCATTGCCAACTGCCTGAATTCTGGTGACGCTGTGCGGGTTGAAGGCCGGATCGTAAGGACTGCGCGTCGGACCGCCGGCCACTTCCATCACGGCCTCAAAATGATAGCTGTGGATCTTGCCCGTCTTGGGGTCGCGCCAGGAACCTTCCCACGCGAGCTGCTTGTTCTTCGGCCAGATTCCGTATGGAAGTGCCATGGATCGAATCTTGTAACCCGGGACCGCGGAGTCGATTCCCATCGCGTTCCGCGCGATCTGCTCCTGTACGACGTTGTCCGAGTACTTGTTCAACATCGCATGCCATACGGTGTGGTCGCATAGCTCGAAGCCATTATCCGCGAGCCACTTCACCTTCTGAAACCGCCATTCTTTCTTCTGTCCCTGGAACTTGATGTTGTCGCCAAAGAAGTTGTGTCCCGCTGCGCCGCCGTTCAGCAGACAGAACACGGCGCGATTCTTCCATCCCGGATGAGATTTGGCGAAGTCGAGCCAGATGCCTATACCGCTCGTAGGATCGATTTCGAGCTTCCCATTGCGTTCGATATAGCTGAACTGGCCCGGCGATGCATCGTCAAAGACAACCACGACGGGCGACATTCCCACGGGAACGTCGCTGAAATTCTTGTCAAGCACCTGCGATAGGGTGACGGGTCTGTACCCATGCTTGTATACGTAATCAAGGTCGGCGCGGAAGTGCTCGCGCGTCCTGCTGTACAGCGCATCATGGTCACCGATCAGGTGGTACTCGAGGACCGGGATGCGTCCAAGCTTATTGGACGGGAGTTGGGAACTCCGTGTCGGCGTGGCCGCTTCGGCGACCGGAATGCCGATGTCCGGTGTAACGGATTCTCTGATCGGAGTTGCGCTCGAAGTTGCGCTCGAAGTTGCGGCTTTGGTCGACGCATGATTCTCACGAGAAGTGCACGAGACAAACGATAGCGCGCTCACGCCGATAGTCGCGCTCAGGACAATAGCTAATGGACGATACATTCTGATATGAACCTAAGGTTCCGTAAACCCGAGAAGAGAGAATATATACTCGCCGCAATCGGGATTTTGATCATCGCTATCTACACCGGTGATACGTGGCTGGCCACGTGTGGCGGCGAAGGCTGCCCCTCGGCCGCCGACATTCGATCGTTTCATCCCGACGAAGGTGGCAGGGTCCTGGATCGCTCCGGCAACTTCATCAGCCGACTCGCCGTCGTTCGGCGCGTCAACGTACCGTTGAGCGCGGTTCCCGTTCCGGTTCGTCAGGCGTTCGTTGCAACCGAAGATCGCCGCTTCTACGAACACAACGGCATCGACTGGCATGGTCTGGCACGTGCGGTCGTTCGGAATGTTCGCGCCGGCGGTGTCCGCGAGGGATTCTCCACCATCACGATGCAGGTCGTCCGCAACACCTTCGTTGTCAGACGTTACCGGGGTCGATCATTCAGGCAGAAGCTGCTCGAAATGCGCCTGTCGCGATTGCTCGAGCGCAATCTTACCAAGAATCAGATTCTCGAACTGTATCTGAACGTCATATATCTCGGAAACGGCGTGTATGGCGTGGAAGCGGCCAGCCGTGATCTGTTCGGAAAAAGTGTCGCTCAGCTCACGATTCCCGAGGGCGCTGTTCTCGCCGCGTTGCCGAAGGGTCCGTCTGCGTACACTCCTCGCCGCTCGCCGCGCCGCGCCACCGCGCGCCGGAATCTCGTGCTCGGCCTCATGGCGAGGGAAGGGTACATCACCCAGGCCGCCGCGGCAGAGTACGCCAGAACAAAACTTGTCGTCGCGAAAGACGAGTGGCGACCCGACATGTCGGGCGATTCGTATGCGATCGATGCCGTTCGTGACGTTGTCGATTCCGTGCTCGAGAGCGGATCCCGCGACGTCAACGATCTGACAGTGTATACAACGCTAGATGCGCATGCCCAGACCGCGGCCGATCGCGCCGTGCGCCGTCAGGCAGCTGTGATACAGCAGGAGTCCCCAGGTCGCGGGCCGCACGTGCAGGGTGCAATGGTCGCGATCGATCCGCAGACGGGCGATATCAGAGCGCTCGTCGGCGGTCGCACGTTCGAGCGCGGAGGCTTCGATCGCGCGCTGCTCGCACATCGCCAACCGGGCTCTGCGTTCAAGCCATTCGTGTACGCGACCGCGCTAGCAGCAGGGTATACGCCCGCGAGCGAAGTCGACGATGTTCCGATCTCGGTGAAAATCGGGAAGACCGTCTGGTCTCCGCGCAATTACGGCGGTGAGTATGGCGGTCATGTCACGTTCAGACGCGCGTTGATGCGATCCGAGAATGCGGCCACTGTGCGCGTGAGTCAGCTGGTTGGAATTCCCGCCGTGCTCGCCACTGCACATCGCAACGGAATCGAGAGCGATCTGCCCGACGTTCCATCCGCGGCACTCGGCGCGCTGGAGGTCACTCCCATGGAGTTGGTCGATGCGTACGCGCCATTTGCAAATGGAGGCTGGCGCGTTACACCTCGGCTCGTCCGACGCATTCAGACCGCGGACGGCCAGATACTGTGGAGCAGCGACAACAAACGCGTGCGCGTCATGCAACCGCAGGACGCATATCAGATAACGTCGATGCTTCGATCGGTAGTCGACTACGGAACCGGAAACGTGATTCGCGACCTCGGCGTCGAGGGCCCGGTCGCGGGCAAAACGGGTACGACGAACGACGGCACCGATGTCTGGTTCATGGGATACACGCCGACGATCGTTGCAGGATTCTGGTTCGGCTACGACACACCGCGACCCATCGGATACAATGCCTCGGGCGGCAGATTGGCTGCTCCCGCCTGGGCTGATTTCTTTTCCAATGGATGGGATGAACCCAATCCGCCGGGCGCATGGGATCCACCTGCGGGAATGACGCCGGTTGTCATCGACGCCCGCACGGGATATCTCGCGACAGAGTGGTGTCCGATCACGCAGCGCGAATATTTCAAGCCCGGCACGGAGCCGACGACCCGCTGTCCGGTTCACAGCGGTCCACCCGAAATCGAGCTCGACAGCACGTTTCTGCCAATCGACAAGATTCCCGGGGCCGTTGAAAAAATCGGCAAGGGAATTGGCGGACTCTTCAAGCGAATCTTCAAGCATCCGTAACGAAACGCCCGGCTGGTCTTCCCCGCCGGGCGTTCTGTCAATCTCGTCTCGTTTCTCCGCTCACACGAGCCCGAGCCACTCCTGTGGCCCGCCCGTGTATCCTGGAAATATTTTCTCGACACGCGTCGCGCCAAGATGTTTGACTGCAACCTCGCTGAATACAGTGCGAAAATCTGTCGTGAGCTTGAGATCGCGCCCCTCGTTCAATTGCTCCGGCGCTAGTCCCGGCCATTTTCCGTACACCTTTCCGCCTTTTACTCCGCCGCCCAGGACAAAGAATGCCGTCGCGTGGCCGTGATCCGTACCACGATTGCCATTCTCCCGCGCCGTGCGACCGAATTCAGACATCGTAAGCACGAGCACGTCATTCATCTGATCGCCAAGGTCCTGACTGAACGCTGCCAACGTCGTTGCGAAATCGTCCAGTCGGTTAGCCAGTTGGCCTGTTCCGTT
>Ga0164241_10001031_pt1 | contig 38698 bp, 24 predicted proteins | sample OricomyardsoilBY_FD_108780 | JGI IMG/M metagenome (GOLD analysis project Ga0164241, IMG submission 108780) | Backyard soil microbial communities from Emeryville, California, USA - Original compost - Back yard soil (BY) | ecosystem: Environmental > Terrestrial > Soil > Unclassified | place: USA... | reverse complement strand
TTTAACGGAGTCGCTTTTCGAGAGTGAATTATTTGGCCACAAAAAGGGCTCTTTTACCGGCGCCGGAGAAGACAGGGAAGGACGTTTTGAAGCGGCAAACGGAGGTACATTATTTTTGGATGAAATTGGAAATATTACATTGCAACAGCAGTCAAAACTTTTAAGCGTTTTGCAAAACCGGCAGGTAACCCGTCTCGGAAGCAATATTTCTGCAAGCATCGACATTCGGCTGATATGCGCCACCAACCTGCCACTGACTGAGTTGGCAAATGAAAATAAGTTTAGAAAAGATTTAATTTACAGGATCAATACTGTGGAGATCATCGTGCCTCCATTAAGAAAAAGAGAAGCGGATATTATTCTCCTAGCGAAGCATTTTGCAAATATTTATGCTAAAAAATATCTCAAATCTTCTCCCGAATTTGATGCATCGGCCATTGGAAAATTAAGTCAATATTCTTTTCCGGGAAACGTACGCGAGCTGCAATATACCATGGAGCGCGCGCTCATTATGTCTGAAGAAAATACGCTTTCAGCTGATGACCTTATTTTTTCACCGATTGAGTCGGCCGTATCCGAAAAAGAGGAGGCAAAAGATTTGAATTTAAGTTCTGTAGAAAAAAACACCATTTTGCGCGTGATAGAAAAACATAGTGGGAACATCAGCCGGGCAGCCAAAGAACTCGGACTCACGCGGACTGCATTGTACAGGAGGTTGAGCAAGTATGATATATAAGCAATGAGAGTTATTGATGGGTGTTTTATGGGTTTTCAGTTGTACATATAAAAATATAGCATGCTTAAACGCCTGGAATTTCGAATATTTAGCCGGATCATATTTTTAGTCATCGTGATGGTTGGCCTGTCGTATTTATTTTTTAAAGGGCCTCACATGTATCTGTTATTGTTGGTGCCTGTTTTTATTTATCAGTTGGCAGAGTTGTACCGGTTCCAATATAAAGCGCATAAAGAACTAAGAGAGTTCGCTGAGTCCGTGCACTATCGTGACTTTTCAAGATATTTTGATGTAAAGCATGCGCCCATTGAGTTGCAGCCGTTGCGAAAAGGTTTTAATCAAATTACTGATACATTCAAAGATATTAGCAAAGAAAAGGAAACGGCGAATCAATATCTGCAGAAAATATTGGAACTGGTCGACACAGGAATCTTGTCTTATGGTTATGAAACCGGTGAAATCATTTGGATGAATGAGTCGCTGAAAAGACTTTTGCAATTGCCTTATTTAAAAACGATTCGATCACTGGAAAAACGGGATGAAAATTTATACCAGGAAGTGATCTCTTTGAAGCCGGCAGAAAGTAAGATCGCTACAGTTCACCTGGAAACAAGTTCATTCAAGATATTGCTATCGGCAACAGCCTTTCAGACAGGTGATAAAAAGTTTATGCTGATCGCGTTTCAAAATATCAACGAAGCGCTCGACGAGACGGAATCTAAAGCCTGGCAAAAATTGTTAAGCGTAATGACGCATGAGATCATGAATTCCGTAGCACCTATTTCGTCACTTGCCGACACACTAAAAAACCGGCTGGAAAAATCAATGGCTGCGTTTGATAATAATAATGGCGCACTTCACGACCTGGAGCTCGGTATTGAAACGATCAAAAGACGAAGTGAAGGACTATTGAAATTTGCGGAAACTTACCGAAATCTAAATAAGATTATAATGCCAAATCTGCAGAAAATATATGTACGCGATTTGTTTGAAAGCATTTATCAATTGATGCAGCCTACGCTTGAACCCAAAAACATTGAACTGGATATTATTTTGAAAGATACAAGTTTGATGGTAGAAGTAGACCCAAGCCTCCTGGAGCAGGTGCTTATAAACCTGGTAATTAATGCAAAAGATGCGTTGAAAGAGAAGGATGACGCACGCATTGTTTTGTCGGCTTCTTTATCGCCTAAACAGAAAGTGATTATAAAAGTTTCCGATAACGGGACGGGCATTCCTGATGACGTCCAGGAAAATATTTTTATACCATTTTTCAGTACTAAAAAAACCGGAAGCGGTATTGGATTGAGTTTATCCAAACAAATAATGATGCTACACAAAGGCAATATCCAGGTACATTCCATTCAGGGCGAAGGGACTGCTTTTTCGCTGTTGTTTTGATTTAAACCAGGCAAGTCCGTATATAGAGTGTACCTGTAGCAGTCACAAAAATCTTCATCGCACAGCAGTCTTCTAAGTGTTTTATCTTTCAAAACATCTACATAATCCATAGGCTTTTTATTTACATAGATTGTTCTGTAAATTAACCGGATACCATGACTGTAGTCCACATACCAGTTTACGTGGCCTGTGTACAACGGTTGAATCGGAATCCCATCCAATTTGTGCCAGCCATAAATGGCTACGCGGTTCGGTTTTGAGCTACGTGTAAGCATCCCTGTAAGTACTACATCTTTTTTAATTCCTGCGATCAGACCCTTGCGTAATTTTCTTTGGCCTTCGATGATCAGATTGTGCTGGTACATCGTAACTGCGCTATCGCGAATGGCATACATAGGCACCGGTTCCAATTTTACTTTTGCAGCTTTGTAAATATCATTTACTATTTTTCTCGTGGGCAAAAAACAATGCAGGCTGTCCGCTATTTGCTGTGCCGTCACCGGCGTTAATGGGATTCGTGCAAAATCTTCATCTGAGCCGATAGATAAATAATCCGGTGCTACGAAATAAAAAGCGTGAATAACTTTTCCGTCATCTGCAATAATGGAGGTTTTTATTTTCACCATTTTTCTTAGAAATGGAGGAATGTTGCCTTTAAGTATTTCATTTTTCGACGAATTTTCTCTGTCTGCCTCCGTGACGGCGAATACGCTTTTGTAAAATTCGTTTCCAGACACTTCACCAGCCTTTCTTTCCGGCAAAATAATTTGTTTTGATGTGTTGCATGAAAAAAGGCAAAAAGATAGAACCAAAACAAATAATGGATGTTTCATAAACGGAAAGTTAACTGAATTAATTTTTTGAGGCTATCTTCGCAAGAAACTTTTTAAGATGAATTTACATGAATACCAGGCAAAGGAATTATTGAAAAAATATAGCGTTCCGGTACAGGAAGGGATCGCCTGCAGCACGGTTTCTGAGGCCGAAGATGCTTACCGGTTTATTAATAGCCAATATGGGAGCAAGTTTGCAGTGATAAAGGCACAGATACATGCCGGAGGCAGAGGTAAAGGAAAAATAAAAGGAACAGAACAAAAAGGAGTTGCGGTGGCCAAAAGTTTGGAAGATGTAAAGACCATTGCTCAAAATATTCTTGGAGGTACATTAGTGACCGTGCAAACAGGGGAGGAAGGAAAATTAGTAAGCAAAATATTAGTGGCGCAGGACGTTTATTATGATGGCGCCGAACCGGTAAAAGAATTTTATTTATCCATTTTAATGGATCGGTCCAAAGGGAAAAATGTAATCATGTACAGCACTGAAGGAGGAATGAATATTGAAGATGTGGCGCATGATACACCTGAAAAGATTTTTAAAGAATGGGTACATCCCGGCGGAGGGCTGCTTCCGTTCCAGGCGAGGAAGATTGCTTTCAACCTGGGATTGAGCGGTACGTCATTTAAAAATTGTGTAAAGTTTGTAACTTCTTTATACAATGCGTATGTCGGCCTTGATTGTGGTATGCTTGAGATCAATCCAATGTTTAAAACAAGCGATGGAAAAATAATTGCCGTTGACTGCAAAATGAACGTGGATGACAATGCTTTGATGCGTCATCCTGATATTGCGGCTATGCGCGATGTGACCGAAGAAGATCCTACTGAAGTGGAAGCTGCTAAATTCAACCTGAACTTTGTAAAATTAGATGGCAATGTGGGCTGTATGGTCAATGGCGCCGGGCTTGCAATGGCTACGATGGATATGATCAAATTGAGTGGGGGAGAACCAGCTAACTTCCTGGACGTAGGCGGTACTGCCAATGCCCAAACTGTTGAGGCCGGTTTCAGAATTATTCTAAAAGATCCTAAAGTAAAAGCAATCCTTATTAATATTTTTGGTGGTATCGTTCGTTGCGATCGTGTGGCGCAAGGTGTTATAGACGCCTATCAATCCATTGGCGACATCAAAATTCCAATCATTGTGCGTCTGCAGGGAACCAATGCCGAAGTAGCCAAAGACTTAATTGATAAAAGCGGTTTGAAAGTTGAATCTGCCATTTTATTGAGTGAGGCTGCGGATTTGGTGAACAAGGCGGTGGCGTAGTTCATTTCATTGCCCTGATTCGCCGAAAAAATGTTGCCCTCCTTCCTGTTTTATAAAAAATATACCTATTTGTGTTAGTTTACATGTAATGAGTGAACCTGTCGGCAATTGCATTGGCATCATACCTTATAATTAAATTTCTTAAATTCGCTTATGGAAGCATTAAAAATTGAAATACTTAATCCCAAGGCTCTGCAACTCATTAAGGCTATGCAGGATTTAAAACTTATCAAGGTTACAGATGAACCTGTTTCCGCACTGAAAACCTATCTCAGAAAAATGAGACTGAAATCCTCATCTGCTCCGAATTTTGAAGACATTACGAAAATTGTAGAAGATGTGAGAGCAAAGCGCTATGCCAAAAAGTAAGCCGCTTAAACTCATCATTGATACCAACCTCTGGATTAGTTTTATCATTTCCAGGAAATTAAATCTTTTGGACAACCTTCTATTTTCCGGGAAAGTAAGATTATTGTTTTCCAAAGAATTAATCGAAGAAATTCAGCAAACAATCATAAAACCTAAACTTAAAATTTATTTCGGAAGTAATGCTCTGGAAAACATGCTTTCGGCATTTGAGCCATTTATAGATTTTGTAGAAATAAAAAGTACAATTGCGGTTTGTAGAGACCCTAAAGACAATTTCTTACTTGCTCTTGCAAAAGATGGTGAAGCAGATTATATACTTACAGGAGATAATGATTTATTGGATTTAAAACCCCGGAAAACCAAAATTATAACAATAGCTAATTTCTTTTCGGATAACAAAAATTAATTTATTCTTCATCACTGCATCTCTCTTATAAAATTTAAGTCCTCCTTCCTGTTTTATTAAAGTGCAATTATTACAAGTGCTATTAAACCCCGTGTTAGTAATCTTTACAACAAAATAAGCGGGTCTCCTAATATTTACTTTTTCAATAAAATTGTTCGTCTGCCTCCCAAACAGGAATAGCAGTTTTTTTTGCATAAAAATATTTCGTTTAACCAATACTGATTGGTTAAAGCATTTCATTATTGTACTTTTATAAAAAGAAGAAAAATGATAATAGAAAGAACATCAAAAGAAATTGTTTTTCGTTTACCATCTTCAACTAATCTGGAAGACCTACAGGATATTGCCGATTTGTTTTCATTCCAGGAAATATCGAAAAAATCAAAAGCAACTCAAAAGGATGTGAATGATTTAGTGAAAAAAATCAAAAAAGGACGTTGGGCTAAGACAAAACAGAAACTGGGGTTATGAGAATTGTAGTTGATACCAATATCGTATTCAGCGCAATCTTAAATACGAACAGTAAAATTTCACAAATTATTTTGCAACCCAAGTCCAGGCTGAATCTATATTCCACCAACCAACTCGAATATGAACTGGCAGAGCATTGGATAAACTTAAAAAAATATCTGGTTAATTAGTTTTCTTTTTTTCAAAGGAAAAAATAGTGAAATCACAAACCTAATAGACAAAATTGCAGAATGGTTTATTTACCGCCGCATCCCTCGTATAAAGATTAAACCCTCCTTCCTGTTTTATTACCGTGCAATTGTTACAGGTGCTGTCAAATCCTGTGTTGGTGATCTTTACAGTGAAATAAGCTGCCTTGGTAATATCTCCTTTCAACAAAAAATCTTTATCTCCTTCGAGGTAAACTGGTTTAGCAGGTTTTTGGGCGTAAAAGTATTGGGCATAGTTTTTAAATCCTACTTTTTTGTAGTTGTACATTGAATTAAAATTGAGCTATGACGGCTGATGATGATGCGCAAAAATAACGGCGAAAATATATGGCTGCTTAAATGCTAAAAAAAGAGCGCAACATGAAATTTCCTTTGCAAGCACGAGAGCCGAAATGGCTATATTTGCTACTTGTAATAAATGATCGAATCAAGAGTATTTTGAGAAAAATATCAGAAGGAATTCCAACTAAAAATATGAAAGACATGCCGGTTGTTTTTAGATTCAAAAACTTATTTGCCATAGCGCTGCTTCTTTCTTTGACTGGAGTGTTGGGTAGTTGTTCTCAATCCGATAAAAAAAAACAGGAAGCAAAAGCCGATGGATCGCAAAGTGATACTACATCCTGCCATAATAATATGCCTTCGCGCTTTGCAGTAGCGCACGCTGATAGCGCTGCTATAGATAGCGCTGAAGGCACGGGCAATGTTTCTCATGAAGATATGAAATGGATTCCCGCATCTGACTTCACGATGGGCGCAGAAGATAATGAAGGCCGGTCTGATGAATATCCGGCCCACAAAGTAGAAGTAAGCGGCTTTTGGATAGATACCCATGAAGTGACCAATGCCCAGTTTGCCCAATTTGTAAAAGCTACCGGGTATGTGACTACAGCCGAAATAGCGCCCAGGTGGGAAGATATTAAAAAACAGTTGCCCGCAGGAACACCGAAGCCTGCCGATAGCATGCTGGTAGCCGCTGCGCTTGTTTTCACGCCGCCCAATCATGCGGTGCCGTTGAATGACGCCGCACAATGGTGGTCGTGGACAAAAGGCGCCGACTGGAAACACCCCGAAGGGCCTAATAGTTCTCTCAAGGGAAAAGATAATTATCCTGTTGTGCAGGTTTCTTTTTACGATGCACAGGCTTATGCCAAATGGGCCGGAAAACGTTTGCCTACCGAAGCTGAATGGGAATTTGCTGCAAAAGGAGGTATTAAAGACGCCATTTATCCATGGGGTAGTGAACCGATCGAACAAGGGAAGCCCAAAGCCAATACATGGCAGGGAAGTTTTCCCAATCACAATACGGACTGGGATGGTTTTGCGGGAATGGCTCCCGTGAAATCATTTGCTCCCAATGGTTATGGCGTATATGATATGGCTGGAAATGTTTGGGAATGGACGACTGACTGGTATAATGCCGATTACTATAAAACAGTAGCTAACAAAACATCTGTAAATCCTGCGGGGCCTGAAACCAGCTATGATCCCATGACTCCTGACATGCCTGAGAAGGTGACAAAAGGCGGATCATTTATGTGTAACGCTTCCTATTGCAAAGGATACCGCGTAGCGGGTAAAATGAAAAGTTCAATGGATACTGGACTGGAAAATTTAGGATTCAGATGTGTTTCTTCAAAATAAAATACATTCAGTCAAGCGATACGTCTGCAGCTTGCAATTTCCCCCTGAGTTAAATGTAAAACTTCCACCAGTAAACGAACAAATTCCTTGTAATTCTATTTTGTTGTTTGATTGAAATATGAATCAGGATTTTAAAACTTTTCGAAGAGTCGTGTTGATTGGTTGCGGAAAATTATCCATCCACATCCATTAACTTATCTAATTTGCGTAGCAGCGGGTGTGCGAATGGATCAACGGAGCATCCGCCTGGCGGAAGGTGCGTTGAAAGAAACGTTGTGCGGAAGGAAAAATATATATTTTTTCCCCTGGTGATAAACTACATTTTCATTCACAAAACAAAGGAGTCCACTGTAGAAACAATGGACTCCGGTAACAGGCTGTGAAAATTTGAAAACGTCAGAATTAGTTTTGATTCAATAATTCCGAAATACACCCCTTAGCATAATTTTTTTCCTGTTGAATTACTGAGCGCCAGCCGCTCAATTTTAAAAACAACCTACATACTATTTACTGCACTTGCCTGCCTTTATATCATCAGCGGTTGGATTATAACCGTTGCCTAAAGCCTGGAAACCACCGGTGTTTCCCCCGCCCTTTACCAATTTGGTAATGCCGCAAAAGCTTGTCAATAAAGCATTTTGGTTGATAGCAATCCCTGACGTGGCGCCTTCTACGTTAGCCAGCCCATCAATATTGGTGAGCTTGCTTTGTGTATCGATCTGGATGCCGGATTTAAGTGATTTTATTTTTTCCAACCCATCTAAATTTTTCAGGGCTGTATTATTGGTAAAATAAATGCCTGCCACATTTGCGAGTGAGGCAAACCCTTTCAGCGATGTGAGTTTGCTATTGCCCTGGATGTTGATGGCACGGTTTTGATCTAGCCCGGAAGAACTTAGCTTAGCAAAACCTTCGACACCTGTTAAAGCGGTGTTCACAATTCTAAAATCCTGCCCGATGGATTCAAGATTGGCAAACCCGGAAATATCAGTCAGGCTGTTGCCGCCAATATTAAACATAGCCCCTACAGTTTTCAGGCTTTTGAAACCTTTAATACTTGTTAGCGGGCCATTATAGCCGGAACCGGAAGCTGTTTCCAGGTTGCATGACTGCATAACGCTCGTAAGTTTGTTGAAGCCGTTAATGGTTTTCAATTTTACATTGGCTCCGGGAATATTGGCATTGGAAATAATAAAATCCTGCCCAACAGTTTGAAGACTGGCAAATCCATCCAGGTTGGTGATTGCCGGGCAATTTTCGATGACGAACCTTCCGCACGACTTTAACGCAGGAAGATCAAAGGCAGTCAATGCCTGCGCCACGTCGTAACCGCCCCGAAGTCCGAAGTAATCGGTAACTGTTTCCAGTGCATTCATATTGATGGCAGCAAGTTTTATATTGGTATTGATATCCACTGAACTTGCCTGTTTAAATTTGGGAAGGCTTAGATTGGAAAGCGATATATTTTCACTGCATGAAATATTGCCCTGCTCAAATAATGGGAAGCTGGCTGTTTGCAACACTTTATTAGAAGCGATGGTTAGCCCTCCTGTAGATTTTAATTTATTGGAAACGGCGCTAATATCCGCAAGGGCGTCATTTCTTTTAATGGTTACATAGTCCGGCATATCTGCAGGTATATTGATGCCGTTAAGTGTAGTAAGTTTGGTGCACTGATCAATGGAAAGCCTGGCAGTAACAACGATGTTTTTCATCCCGCTTACAGAGGTAAGCGATGGATTATCTGTGAGCGTTAATCCCCATGTACCCAGCGTACCGCTTGCATTGGAAAATGTGTTCAGATTTTCCAGCAGCGTATTGGATATCTCAATATTGCCGCATTTGTCAAGAGACTTAAGATTAGGAATAGACAATGTCTTTAACACCGGGTTGCTTCTAATGGAAATATAATCATTGCCAAGGGGGCTAACACTTTCAATGGAAGGCAATGTAAGCCCGGCCAGGCTATAATTATCGTTGACATGAATACCCTGCATGCTTTTATTACCAAGCTTTGGAAAAGCCGCATTGATCAACTGGCCATTTGCCACCAGGGTTAACCATGACATATCTTCCAACTCGGCGAATCCGCCCAGGGTGGTGGCAGTAGTATTTCTTAACTCAAGTCCCCAAACTTTTTTCAATTTAATGATACCGCTAAAATCACTTATGTTCGACACGTATAAAATACCACTCACTTCGGTATAACCGGAATCAATAAACGATTTTAATGTAGTGGCGTCACTAATGTTAAAATTACCGCTGAACACTTTTGCATTACCGGTATTTCCACCGCCACCGGAATTGGTATTACACACCACTACAGGATCCTGTATCATGTATGCCACAGAAGGATTTACGTTTATTTTTATATCCTGGCTTTTCTGCCCGGTTGCTACATCGTACACGGTAAGTACTACATTATCTACCCGGTTTTGCAGCGCTGTGTAAAATACATATTGTGCAGTAAACCTTCCTTCGGTTCCGTAAACCGGTGCGGTGGTACTTTTTACAATCGTATTACCGCTGCGCATGCTCATAAATGCATAGCCTGTAGTTACAGGTGTATTATTGCAATTAACCGCCTTGCCATTTACATTCATTACCGTTTCGCCGTTTCCTCCTCCGCCACCTCCTTGTGGAGGAACAGTAATTGTGATGGTTGTGGGTGGGGTCGTTGGCGTCACTTCTACGGTCACACTTTCCTCTTCGGAAGCAAATTCCGGTGACGTAGGATTGGTGATAGGATCATCATCGCCGGTAGGTGAATAATTACTGGCAGTGGGATAGTCAGGGCCTCCCGGTTGTACAGGCGTTACGGTTACTTCCATCACATCAGTCACGGTGGGCACCTGGAAAGTGGCGCTGCTTCTGGCTTCCGGCGGATTGCTGCTTGATGTGGGAACCGGTGGTGGAAAGACATTGCTATATAGCGTATTCTTTGTCTTCTTATCTTTTACAGTCAACAAAAAATCCGGTGGATGATTCAGCACTTCTTCCTCTCCTTCTGGAGGCATACTCGATAGTTTAGAAAGCATCCAGCGCAGGATCAATGGCAGTGACCCCAATGGAGAGAAATGGTCATAATTCCAGATAGAAAAATGCGAAACTTTCCCAACGTATTTGCCGCCCTGGTAAGTGCCTGTGCCTTCTTCTTTCCATATTCCTTTTAGTTCGTCGAAATACCACATGGCAATGGTGGGTGTCGCAGAGCTTTGCAAAGACGGTGGCACCGGTAAAGTAACAGTAGCCTGCATGCCTGCTTTTATTTTTACTTTATTTCCTTTATCATCAAGCAGGTCGATATGCGACATGCCATAAGAAATAAGCGCCCCTCGTTTATTTTCCGCATTATTGGCCGCAAGGTCTCCGGGCATACGGGCAAAAAAATCGGGCCTGGTAGGATTAACGTAGGAAGTAACCACCGTTACCTGCCCGGTATAATTTTCTATCGCATTGGCAGGTAATTCTATTTTGGTTCCACCAGTTGAGGATACAGAGCCCCCTGCAGCAGCGCTGATGATGCCGATACTTTTTTGCGGCAGCATTTTTATCAGTGGCGGTCTCGACATGCCATCTTTAACCGGTTGAAAAATACGGGAGCCTTTGAAATATCCAGGTTTTGCTGCGGTAATATAAGCTCTTGCCTGGTCGAGCATTACATCTTTCAGAATAAAAATACCATTGACATCGGTAACTGCAGAGACCCCGCCGCCGGCTACACTTACGCCATTAAGTGGTTCATCTTTTTCATTTACGATTCTCCCAAATACGCTTGTTTTGATTGCAACTCCTTCCGGAAGACCAGGCGTTGGGGTGGGAGTGTCTCCGCCGTTGCCGGGTTGTGGAGTATCATTTTTCTGGCAACTGCTTATGCTTATGGCCAGCAACATCAAAAAATAAAAGATAGTTGTTTTCATCTGTGTTTGCTTTAGTTGGTAAAATATTTATGAGGTAAAAGTGGTTCAACATTTCAAGGCTGGAAATACCAAGTTTGTAGTAGATGGCGATATACACGCATACGCAGGTAAACAGAGCATGCTCAACAAACTGATACCAAGCGAAATAAATCGGGGCATTTCAAAATGTCGCGGGTTGGTGGGACACCAACCCGGGCGGGCTGCCGTGGGCGGTGTCCTCACCGCCCACTTTCAACGCAGCGATGCGACAATTTGGAACGCACCCAATAAATCTGTAGTACCATTACGGTATACTTAATTTGTGGTACTTGCCGGGTCTATTGAATACTTTGATTAATTTTAGCTGAAACTAAAAGGGGTAGTTGTTTATGAAGATCATCCGCTATGGTACGTTGTTACTATTTTTCCTTCGTGTACCCTTAACAGGTAATACGCAAACAAGACTTGTTGACAGCCTTTTGCAAGTGGTTTATTCGGCCAAAGGAGATAGACAAAAGCTGGAAGCAGCACTTACTTTATGTAATGAATACAAAAGCATGTCAAGAGATACGCTTGACTACTATGCCTTTTATGCTAAGTCACTTGCAGCCAATATAAAAGACGAACGGTTGAAATACCTGGCGGAACTGGCTGTTGCCTATGACTATTTGCGCTGGGGCTGGGCGGATAGCGTACTATTTACCGTGGAGCCTCTTACTAAAGAAATTGAAATAACCAATACCGCCAATCGTGATATTTATTTCAAGGCATGCAGGCTGAAGGCGATGAGCTATGCAATCCATTCACGCTTCGCGGAAGGATTGGCAGTACTTTATAAGCTGGTGAATGATGCAGAGGTATATAAAGACACTTTAACCCTTGGCGAGAATATCAACACGATTGGATCAATAGCGCTTGCAAGAAACCAGCCACGGGATGCGCTGATATGGTTGTCCAGGGCGTTGGCCCTTACCACTGAATCGGCCCGTTACAAATCAATAAGGGCTGCTGTATTTGTAAATATGGCGGAAGCTTATGCTCAATTGAAAAAACTGGATTCAGCAAATATCAATATCGAAAAAGGTATTCTGATTTTTAAGGAAACAGAAAATCTTACTGACCTGGCAATTGCCATGCAAAGGCAGTCAGATATTTATCTTGCAGCAGGTAAAACGGAAGCCGCAGAATCAAGCTTAAAAGAATTAATCAGGCTCCGGCAAGAATCGGGTGACAGCGCAGTAAACATAGGCGACAATTTAAGCCTGATAAATTTTTATCTGCAAACAAAACAAATTGATAAAGCAATACAATTTTGCAAGACTTCACTTTTAACCGGCGATTTGCACAGCGATAATAGTGGAAATACAAAAAACTTTGCCAACAACATCAATATCCGGCTGGAGTATTATATGGCGCTTGCAAAATGCTACAAATTAAATGGTGATGATAAACTGTACCAACAAACAATGGAAAACGTCATTGCTGCCAAAGATTCCTTTTACCAGTATAATTCCGCCAGTGCCATTGCAGAATTACAAACTAAATATGAAGTACAGAAAAAAGAAAATACCATCATACAACAGCGACTGGATATTACGCGAAAGAACAATCGTTTTTATGCCTTTTTGGGCCTTGCATTATTCATCGCGATTATTGTGGTGCTGCTTTTCTATCAATACAAGAAACGGGAAAAATTTAAGCTGGGCGCCCTGATGGAAAAAGAAAAGCTGATGGCGGCTCAGTCGGTAGCAAGGGCAGAAGAAACGGAAAGAAAACGTATTGCAGCCGATTTACACGACAACCTTGGCGCCTATGCTGCCTCTATTGTTTCCAACATTGATTTTATTTCCGCACAGGCGCAACAGCCACTCAGGAAAGACGCCGCATTGAATGAGTTGCGTAATAATTCACAAGCCATCGTGTCGCAGTTAAATGATACTATATGGGCTTTGAAAAGGGAAGGGCTTTCACTGACCGCCATCAGCGACCGAATCAAAATTTTCATGCAGCGTATCCAGCCCAGCTATCCGCACATCACTATAAATATTATAGAACGAATAGAGGATGATCTGGCTCTTATGCCGGCCCAGGCATTTCACCTCTTCAGGATCATGCAGGAGGCCATTACGAATGCCCTCAAACACAGCAATGCAAAAGAAATAGTAGTATGCATTGAAAGTGATAATGAAACGGCCCAAATAAAAATAACAGATGATGGGGCAGGCATAAAAAATGCAGAAAATATTCATAAAGGAGGCAACGGGCTTTTAAATATGCAACAAAGAGCAAAGGAAGCCGGATGGACAATAGAATGGCAGCCCAACTTGCCGCAGGGTACCAGCGTGATTTTAGCGCCTACTACAAATTGATTATTTTCAGTTGATTTATTTATTAGCAAATTGCGAACATTATGAATATAAATTCCTCCATAAGAATAGGTTTGGCAGAAGATAAGGCGATCAACCGAAATACATTCTTACAAAAAATAAACCAGTTGACCGGATACCAAATCGCGTTTACTGCCAACAATGGAAATGAATGCCTGGAGGAACTCAGGGGGTTGCCCTTATCGCTTATGCCGCAGATTATTTTTATGGATATTGAAATGCCGGAACTCGATGGCATTGAAACAATCGCTATAGCTAAGAGCCTGTATCCCCAAATACACTTTATTGTGCTCACTGTTTTTGATGATGACGAAAAGATCTTTGATGCTATTAAAGCCGGCGCTTCGGGCTATCTGCTGAAACATGAGAATGCAGCCGTGCTACAGGAAGCAATGATTAATGTATTGGAATATGAAGGCGCTCCCATGAGCCCTGCTATTGCACGTAAAGCGCTACAACTGCTTAGCCATTCCGCCAAAGAAAATGATCACAAACCGCGGACGGGTATGCCTGATATGATTACCGAACGGGAGAAAGAAATACTACAGCAAATGGTAAATGGATGGGACGCAAAAAGAATTGCTTCGGCCCTGAATATAAGTGTGCTTACAGTTCGCAAGCATATAGCAAATGTTTACGACAAACTCCATGTAAACTCAAAAGCACAAGTCATCAGCCTGGCACATAAGAACAACTGGTTATAAATCCTATTGTCCGGTCGGAGTAACACAGACGAATACAAAAAATTTTCAGTTTCCGGGGTTTATTTGCTTCCGCACCTGCTGATCACGACCGGATAGTATCAATCTTTATTGTTCGTTTACGGCAATTTTTTTTTACTCATAGAGCAGGTTAGAATAAAAATAATAACAACATTCAATCCCGCCAGCCATCTACTTTAAATATCCTAATTCCAACATCACATCCCATATTTTTTTTGTGATCATTTGCTCGTTATTGGTCAACCAAATTATAGTAATATCCGGTTCAGGAATCATGAGCACATGCGCTCTAAAGCCGCCCTGGTCACCGTCGTGTTCTATCACCGTATATTGTTCATTTGGATTGGTTCCCTGCAAATAAGATGTATGTTTAAACCACGCAAGACCTGTCCACGGCTCAGTTGCGCCCTTCCAGTTTTTGGGAATCCACGGCTCTTCTGATAACCTGATCGTATTGCGATCAGTAAACGAACATTTTTTTATGGCATCTACATATTTTCTCATATCTTCTACCGAACTCCACACGCCGCCGTTTCCTGATGCAGCAAATGTGGGATATTCACCATAATCATATTCTTCCCATTTTCCATTTATTTTTCTATAACCATGCGCTACATTTTTTGACGGATAGGCGCCATCTGTTATCTTACTATGTTTCATTCCTGCCGGTTCAAAAATATTCTTTTTGATAAAATCCTGCCATTTCATTCCGCTCACCTTTTCAATAATCAATGCGAGGCCGTTGTATGCCGGATTTGAATATTCATAATTACTTCCGGGTTCAAAATTTAAAGTATCTGTTAGTTCTATCGGCGCCCAGTTTTCTTCATCCTTCGCCGTTAGATAAAAAACACTATCCCGCTCAATCTCCCTGCTGTCAGGCAATCCGGAAGTATGTGTGAGCAAATTCCGGATCGTAACTTTCTTCGCAATTTCTTTATTCTTAAAATCCGGAAAATATTTCAGAAGATTATCTTCGATAGAAAGCTCGCCTTCATTTTGGAGAATCAGTATTCCATAAGCGACAAAAGTTTTTGATATGGAGCCGAGATTTTGAACCGTGCCTGGAGTATAGGTGATTTTCTTTTTGAGATCAGATAATCCAAAAGATGCTGAATAAAGAATCTTATTTCCCTGCTCAATAAAAACGCTTCCCCCCGGATCGTTTGCATAAAAGATATTTGCAAAGACCGAATCAAGTTTTTGTTTTAATTGCTGATCATTATTCATTTGGCCAAAAGAATTTAAAACGGAAGCTGTTGAAAATACAAATAGAAATATTATCTTTTCCAGCATGGATGTTTTTAAGATTTATGGAATAAAGTTATGTTGAATAACTGTTCCAAAAAAAATCCCATTAGCTATGTGGGACGAAACCATTTCATTAAACATAGCTCTGATACCATTTGTTTGCTTGCAATCAACTTTCAATCTACATCTGGCGCAGATATGCAGCATGGCTTCGTGCGCCTGGGTATCTGTGCCTTTGAATACATCATAAAATTAAAGTGTCTAACCACATAATTTATATACTTCCCGGATAAAAAGATCAATCCGCGCCTGAATGACTCAGTCGGACAGGCAGTTGGTAATTGCAAAACTTACAAAGTACAATTTGTCATTATCTGCAAACTTATATTTACTGCTCATGTTGTAAAAGTAAGGAATGGCTTTATAAATTAAAGCACTGATGACCTTTTCGCATTTCCACGATGTACAGTTGAAATCAAAAAATTTACTGTCATGAAAAAAGTCTGTTATTTTCTTTGCTTCCTTATTATCAGTGGTACTTACCTTTCGTGTAAAAAAGAAATCGATGCAGGTAATGGCCCTGTCACCCCTGAAGCTCCCGCAACATTTGATACAAAAGAAATTCAAATTACAGTTCCGGCTGGTTCTTCCTTTAAGGCTGCCGGAAGCACAGTTTTTTCTTTCGGCAGCGAAAAGACGGCAGATGCCTCCGGCAAAGCAACAGTAAGTTTTGAGAAAGGCAGTGCTACCCTCGCATATGTTTTTGACGCCAATAAACAATTGTCGTTGGCAGGTTTTATTACCGATAGCACTAATGTTATTTCGCCCGCCACAACAGCAAAAGTGTTGCTATACCTGGGGTACAATATTCCTTTACAACCAGATACGCTGTCCACCTATTTTTTAAATAATATTGACAAGCTGGCGGCGGCAAAGGAATGGGAACAAGAATTTGAAACACTCTTCCTTTCTGATCCACTAACAATGTCGAACAAAAGTTTTGTGGCTCCGCTAAAGGACAGGCTGGCCAAAATGATTACTCCCGATAATCCTATAAACATAAGAGGTAAAACATCGGATATACTGGTAGATGCTAATGATATTAAAAGTGGGCTGCAGGTAAGTGATGATGGGTTGAGTAATTTTAAAATCACCAATAATTACAGGCGGCGGGCACATGCTTTCTTATATAAAATGTCTTATAAGGATATGAATGGGGCGACCACTAATTTAAAAACACCCTTTGATTCCAGTACAAAAGCCGATAAGGATATGGCCGTTAGCCCTGTAGCGGCTGTCACTGGATTTCTTTCAGAAATAGGAAGAAATATTGAAGGTAAAGGGTTAGAGTCCTTTAGCGTAACCTCAGGGCCGTTTCCGCTTGAGCTACAGGATAATGAATCAGAAGCACTGTATAAAATAAGAATTGTCGGTCCGGGTGGACCCACTACTCTTAAACTTACTGCTGATGAAGTTAGAAAGGAAGCCCTTCTGGAAATGGAAACCTTTTTGGCTGACCTGGTAATTCCTATAGTTGGTTTAGCAGCATCTTTACCTAAAAAAGACGGATTTGGGGGGATTAGTGTTGGTACAGATCCTTATGCCAAAGCGGATGCTATGATGACTTTTGTAAAAGCGATGCCTGATGTTTATGATGAAATAAAACAGGGAAACTATCAAACCGCTTTAATAAAACTTATGAAGAATGTTTATAACGATGCAGGCGGCTCCCTTTTAAATGAGCTATATGGAATAGCATTAGGAGAAAGACTTAATGGTAATGTAAAAACTTTTTTCACAAATAATTTTAAACAATTGTTAGCTGTTCTTCAAGTGACAGATTTTGCTCTGGGTGCAAGTGATTTAGTGAGAATTGTTACCCATCTTAAAGCTTCATATTGGTTAGAAGAATGGGATATAAAAGCAAGATCAGGCTTAATAAAATTATCGCCTAAAAACGCTGTTGTAGTTCCTTATCAACAACAAAAACTTACAGCAGAAATAAAAAATCTTACCCAAACTGCTTCTTACGAATGGAGCACATCGGGTAAATATGGTAAGCTAACAGATACCAAAGGACATACAGACCTGGCATCATTTGTTTCATCAGACAAAGATGTATTTTATGCAAGCAAGGTGAGTGCAGCCAGTTTAAGTGATGGAGATAATCTGGAATATATTTATGTAACCGCCTATATAGGCAGCACTAAAGTAGGAACAGATACTGCCGTTATAAATGTAAAAAAAGAGAAATACGCAATAAAACCCGATGGTATTACAATATCCGGTAAAGATGACAAATACAACGAAGTGAGATTGTACCTGGAGAAACCAGATGGCAGTAATAATATTAGACCCGATAAAGATTATAGTTATAAAGTTATATGGACAACTTCGGGAACGTATGGTAAACTGTATGCAAAAGATATAAGCGCTGTAAAGACATTAACGCTGTACGACGATAATTCTGCTTATTACGATTGTTTAGATAAGACTACAAAAACGGGCACTGAAACTATTAATGCCAGGATCTATATTAAAGCAAAAGCTGCACCCGAAAGTGAGTATAAACTTTTTGATGAAGCAAATGCCACTTTAAAAATTGATAACGACGACAAGAAAAGAATTCTTCACATACCTGTAGAATTACTACATGGTGACACATCCTTCCTGGTAGGAACCCAGATGGGATATAATTGTGCTAAGATCTGGTCCGCATCATTTCCGGAAGATAAAGATGCTAAATCATACACCATTTGGTTTCATGGTGCTAAAGGGGTGCCTGGTAGCTGGGATCAAACCTATAGCTGGATTGCAGGTAATCCTACGCCGGCTCCACCTCAAAGTTATGCACCCAAAAAAGGGTATTCAGGGGGCATTTTTACAATAACCTGGATAGGTACAGGCAACTATGTTAATGGTTGGTCACCAGAACATGCCAATTCTGCTCCTGCATCCGGTGAAGCGCAGGTAACTATATTATTAAAGTAGTTTCATAGGGAGAATTTGCTTATTGAAAACAATGCTGTAACAGAGACGTTTGTATAGAGGTAATATTTGATGGCAGTCATTTAATAATTTTGAATGATGCACAATTTTGGTTTGGATTTTACAGTATCCTTAAGCATTATGCCTACAGATAGTTTAAACAATGATCTCTATCTGGCGCAGATATGCAGCATGGCTTCGCGCGCCTGGGTATCTGTGCCTTTGAATACATCATAAAATTAAAGTGTCTAACCTCATAATTTATATACTTCCCGGATAAAAAGATCAATCCCCGCCTGAATGACTCAGTCGGACAGGCAGTTGGTAATTGCAAAACTTACAGAGTACAATTTGTTATTATCTGCAAACTTATATTTACTGCTCATGTTGTAAAAATAAGGAATGGCTTTAGAAATTTGCAATTCAATGTAGGCGCAGATACGCCAACGCCACTTCGCCTTGCTGAATATCTGCGCCAGTGTGGAGATTTTTGATGTTAACTAATAAATGAACGGACATACACCCCGTTCGTTCTAATCGTAGCAACCCGGCCTTGATACAGAATTTTGCAAAAACCATCGGCAAGCCCCGATTAGTTATCGGGGCACAGACCTTGCTTTTTCAAAATCTGTCAAGAAATTTGCGATAGATATGAATGAATGGTCTTTATATTTTTTTAAGAAAATTTTGGAAAGGATTTTATTTTCTGAGAGGTAGATAATCCTACAAAAAGGCCTGTCATTAATTAAAAAGCGCGCTTTTTGGTGAAAATAGTTCCAAAGATTTTTTGGCGGTCATACTTCGACTGTGAGCAAGTGAATCATTATTAAATCCATGAAGAAGAAAGAAAAAATAGAAAGCTGAGGAAGGTGGGAAATGATTTTGCGTGATATTTTTTTCTTTAAAAATGAAACCGTAAATTTACAATAACCGCAAGGCGTAAAAGCTTTCATGGCTCAGTTCTTTGGGATCAAAACATTTGCACGAAATTGCTGTAGTACTTCTTGTAGAGGTCATATTTACTAATTTAAAAACAATGAAAATGAAAAATATAATCAGCAAAATTTGCGTACACTTGATTGTTTCGGGGTTTTTAACTGACGTAGTGTATCAGGTAAATCTTAATGACGGGCAATCCACCGTATTCGACAGGGTCTAATTTCGATTTCAAAAGCTATGTTTCCCAACACTGAGACAGGAGGATTAGGGTGGTAAGGTTCGAATCCTTTGCCTGTCGCAAAAAAAGGCTGACTTAACACGTCAGCTTTTTTTATGCAAGTATTTTTATAAGAAAGTGTAGCCGAGCCGTGCTCTTGCTTAACTTCTAAAATGACTTTTGTTCACAGGATTTGCTCACATATTCGCCAAAAAATTCAGCCAATTCTTTCATTTCTTCTTTCGGATTATGAAACAACCATTTGTTTGTATAAGAGAGCGAGCCACGATAATAATTATTAATCATGAGATGCCTGACGTTGGCGCCAGGGCCGAACACTTGCTGAAGCGTTCCCTGGTAAAGTTTATTCTTGTTTTTGAATGAAACTGGAATCTTCTGCACGGATAGTAAGATTTTAAATTATTGCTCTGTTTTTACGCCACCTTATTCCTATACAAATGTTGTTGAAACTCAATAAACATGCGGCTTATGTTTCCTGCATCACCCAAAACTTTTTTGGCGTCTTCTAACGATTGATATTTATTGGTCAGCAAGATGGGTAGTTTTTCCTGGTCAAGTTCTTCCACACCGGTTTCGATATACTTGCTTAAAACAAATTCAATAAATTCTTTTTGATGTGTTGCAAGACTGGAAAATATACTTTCCTGAGCGTTGGCTACTCTTTGTTCCCGGGTAATTGGCGCTTTGGAATACGATAAGAATTCAAGCACGTCAAATAAATCGCTTTTTTCACAGTCAACTATTTTTTGAAGCATCAAAAATTCTTCTTTGCCAAAACCTGCAGCGTCCATTTTTTCCAACAGCGCTTTTCGGGTTTTAGGGTCAGACCATAATTTTCTTAGTTCTTCTTCACTTTTAAAAAACTCCGGAATCTCTCCATATAACCTGTTTAAAAATTCCTGTGTGGTGATGGGCGTTCCGTCTGCGCTGAAAAAAGATGATTCTACAGAATGTGTAATCTCGTGTTCCTTACCATTCGCGAGCTTCACTTTTATTTTTACTTTAGGATCAGTGGGCCCTGGCTTATCTATTGGTTCAGGAGGATCATGCGGATCAGGCTCAGGCTTTGGATCGTCAATGACAGGATCTTCCGGTTCGCCATCCCATTCAGGGTCTTTGAAGTGATGATACGCATTTACGAAATCGTAAATGGTGAAAAAATCTTTGCCATCAAATAAACGGGTACCACGGCCAACGATTTGTTTAAATTCAATCATTGAATTTATCGGGCGAAGCAAAACGATATTCCTTATGTTTCGGGCATCTACACCGGTAGATAATTTTTGTGAAGTAGTAAGAATGGTGGGGATGGTTTTTTCATTATCCTGAAATTCGCGCAAATATTGTTCCCCCAATCCTCCATCATTGGCCGTTACACGAACACAATAATTTGGGTCTTTACTTTTTTTATACTGATTGATTAAATCCCTGATGGCGGCTGCATGGTCTTGAGTAGCGCAAAAGACAAGCGTTTTTTCTTTTTGATTAATTAAGTCCATGAAAGTTTTAACCCGGTGGGCTTCACGCTCCTTTATTTCAATTATTTTATTGAAGTCTGCTTCTTTGTATTTTTTGTTGGTTTCAATCTCACCTTCAATCACATTATCATCGGGCTGATAGGTATATTCATCCAGCGAACTTGTAATTCGCTTTACCTTGAATGGTGTAAGGAATCCATCATTAATGCCTTCCTTAAGCGAATAGGTGTAAACCGGTTCACCAAAATATTTGTAGGTATCTACATTTTCATTTCGTTTAGGAGTGGCCGTTAGTCCAATTTGAACTGCAGGTGAAAAATATTCCAGGATAGCACGCCAATTGCTTTCATCATTGGCGCCTCCGCGATGGCATTCATCAATGATGATAAAATCAAAATAGTCTGCCGGGTATTGGCCGAAATTATATTGCTTTGAGTATTCTATATATGGTTCAGCAGCTATTGATAATGATTCTGATTCTTCGATGTCTGTCACTTCTTTGGCATTCGTCATAAAGGTTTGAAAAATGGTAAAAAAAATGCTCCCGTTTGTTGGAACCTTTCCAGTTCTCCTGATTTCGCCCGGACTAATCCGCACCAACGCATCATCCGGAAAAGCATTAAACGCATTGAAAGCCTGGTTAGCCAAAATATTGCGGTCGGCTAAAAACAAAATACGCGGCCTGCGGGTAGGCTCATAACTGGTGTTCCAGCGAGTGTAAAAAAGCTTCCAGGCAATTTGAAAAGCGATAAAAGTTTTGCCGGTGCCGGTAGCGAGCGTAAGAAGAATGCGGGACTTTTTTTCGGCTATGGCATCCATGGTTTTATCCACCGCCGTCTCCTGGTAAAAGCGTGCACCTTTAGTGCCGCCTACATCTTCAAAAGGTAAGAGTGAAAATTTATTTTGCCATTCATTGTTAACCGGAAAGGTAATATCCCATAATGCATCAGGCGTATGAAAATCATCTGACGGCCCTTCAGCAGCCGTTTTCATGTTGATGTAATAGATTTCATTGCCATTAGCAGCATAGGCGTTATCTATTTCTAATTTATCTGCATAGTCTTTCGCCTGGTGCACACCTTCACCCACAACACATTCATCACTCTTTGCTTCAACCACAGCTAACTTGCGCCCCTTGTATGTTAAAATATAATCTGCAAACTTTGGATTTTTGCGCCGCCCACCCGGCTGTATTTTGCCAGGTGCAATTGGAAATTCCCGATGGACTTTGATTTCTGCATTCAGCTTGCTATCCCAACCGTTATCTTTTAGCTTTGGGTCAATAAACTCTGCCCTGGTTTCTGCTTCGTTCATACTAATACAGTTTCTGTTTTGAGTTCGCCATTAAATGCTTTTTGAAGAATTGATTTTTTAAGTTCTTCTAAATGATTTATTTTTTGCTGGTAAATGGCTTCTATTTTTTTTGTTTCTTCTAAAACATTTTCAATTTCTAAAACAATTCTCTCTTGTTCTTTAAGAGTTGGGCATGGAATTGCAATACCCTTTAATATTTTAGCAGAAGGAACATTGGGAATAGCCGCCCCGCCTGAATAATCAAAAATTATTTTTTGAAAAATGTTACTTTTTAACCAATATTTTATAAAATGAACAGATATATTTTTTTTAGGGGTTAATTTTAATAGTGCTTGATTTATAATCCCTCTTTTAATTCCTTCTGGAACTATTGCAACTCTACCCAAAGTAACGCCTGAACAACTCATAATTATATCTCCAGCCAATAATTCAAATCTCTTCATTTCATTGAATTTTTCTTCATCAATAAAATATCTCAACTGATTAAAATGGTCGTGTATTGCGTGTTTTTGTTCATATACAACATAACCATCTTCTTTAAAAATATTCTTTTTCAGGCTACCCCCGAATGGTCCTCTCACAAAATCACATAAATCCCCCCATTTTTTCGTTTCCCAATTTCCATTTTCAAAAACCCCTTGCAAATAACTTTCAAAAAGTTCTTTGGCGTTTTTAAGGTTTTGTTCGGCATTGGCTTTTGCTTTGGCTATGGCGGCAAAGGCTTCATCTAATATGGCTACGATGCGTTGTTGTTCGGGGAGGGGCATCCATAAAAACGGTTCATTCTTGTAATCTTTAAAATAGATGTGCGGAATGGCTGCACCTGCAACATACTTTTTGAAATCAATAGAAATCAGATTGTAGAATAAATAGTTTAGGTCAATGTTTTCTTTTGGCAAAATGTATTGAAGTGTTCCAATAACAGAAGTGTAAGCATCCATTTTGGTAACTCTTCCAACTCCTGAGCCATCTTTAACTATTGATAAATATGGCATGGCTTGATGATAGAAACTTACATTTTTAATTAATCCGCTTGCCCCAAAAATTGGATAGTCGCCTAATTCATCGTGCAATTGATTTTGGGAAACATTTGAAGAACCTCTTTCACAAACGTCGCCAACTGTTCGCATTTCCCAACCTTTAGGTAATCTCAATTTATCTTTCATATCATTTCTAATATTGAGTTTAAAATATCTGCGCTTTCTTCATCCAGGGCTTTCATTTCTTCTAAAATTTCCTGCGGCTGGCGTAATGCGGTTTCTTCTTTTTTGTTGGGGTTTTTGGCGCTTAGGTCAAAAGTATTTTTGTCAATATTCTTCACCTCAACAGTCCAGGAATTTTCGCTGTCACCCTTCGACGAGCTTAGGGTGACAAAGTCTTCCAAATCTTTTTCGTTCAGCGCATTAGTCTTGCCCAGGTTTCTATCCAAATTCAATTGGTAAAACCAAACTTTTTTGGTGGAGCTTCCTTTTTCAAAAAATAACACTACCGTTTTTACACCGGCACCGGTAAAGGTTCCACCTGGTAAATCCAATACTGTATGCAAATTGCAACTCGTTAAAAGTTCTTTTCGCAATGCGATACTTGCATTGTCTGTATTGCTCAAAAATGTGTTTTTAATTACCACACCAGCTTTGCCTCCAGCCTTCAGTATTTTAATAAAGTGCTGTAAAAACAAAGAGGCGGTTTCGCTCGTTTTTATCGGAAAATTTTGTTGCACTTCTGCCCGTTCCTTTCCACCAAATGGTGGGTTGGCCAATACTACATCATAACGGTCTTTCTCCTGTATTTCCGCAATGTTTTCCGCAAGGGTGTTTGTATGTATAATGTTTGGCGCTTCTACCCCATGCAAAATCATGTTCATAATGCCAATGATGTAAGCCAGTGATTTTTTTTCTTTGCCGTAAAAAGTTTTTTTCTGCAAAGTGGTTACATCGTTCGTGGTAAGTCTTTTTGTGTGACACAGGTAGTCATAAGCTTCTACGAGGAAGCCGGCGGAACCTACAGCGCCATCATAAATGGTTTGCCCTATCTCGGGGGCTACCACTTTTACTATGGTTTTAATCAAAGGCCGTGGCGTATAATATTCACCGCCATTACGCCCGGCGTTGCCCATGTTCTTAATCTTATCCTCATACAAATGGCTCATTTCATGCTTTTCCGCATGGGTTCTAAAACGCAATTCATCTACACAGTTAATTACTTCGCGTAAGTTGTAACCACTTTGTATGCGGTTTTTAAGCTCGCTAAAAATCTCCCCAATTTTGTATTCAATTGTATCGGCGCTTTCGGCATCAGTTTTAAACTTTTTGAGGTATGGAAACAATTTTACGTTTACAAAATCGGAAAGGTCATCGCCAGTCATTGCTTTGTGATAGTCAATCTTTCCATCCGGAAGTTTGGGCGCAGCCCAGGTGTTCCATTGATATTGCTTCTCAATTATGTTTTTGTAGGTTTTGCCCGTCAGTTCGGCGGCGGTTGCTTTATCCTTTTCCAGGTCATCAAGGTATTTTAGAAACAATACCCAGGAAGTCTGTTCAATATAATCAAGTTCGCTGCCACAACCCGCATCTTTCCATAAGACGTTGTCAATGTTTTTAAAAGTCTGTTCGAACATTCGTTAATTTATTTTAAAGAGGTGGTAAAGTTGGTATGCGTTAGTTTGTAAGGCATATCGCTTTAGGAGGTTGCAATATCCTAAAAAATGAGACACATTTGATTCAAAACTTTTCCTGACTGGATTTCTTTGGGATTTTAAAGGCACGTGTTAGTACGGTCACCTAACGTTGTGGGCGTTGATTTTTTATTTTAAAGGATGCTTATTAGGGATGCATTTTGTGGGAAAGGTTACGCAGTGGATACAGTCGCAAAAAATAAAATGACAACAAAAAAACCGCGGCTGCATTGGCTGCGTTGCGACTGAATTTTCCGTGAATGGGTTTAAAAAGCGGTGCGCCTGGAAAGAACGCGGAGATGGAAGCGAAGTCGTCGAGGTACGAGATGGCGTAGCTGGAAGCGCAAGAGAGAGAAAGGCGCATGGCTTTGTTATTAATTTCCATCCAGGACAGTAAAGCCACATTTATTCAGGATTTTTATTTTTACAGTAAACTTTTGAAGCGCGTGCAATTTCCGCGAAGTATCGCGAAATGAATAAAGCGAAGCGCATTGAATGAGCGTTTAGCGAAGCGGAGTGAAGTGCAGCACAATGGCGAACCTGTCCGACAGGCAGGCAAAAAGCTTATAAAATGCACGTCAGCTTTCTGTTACTAAGTCGAATGCTGTGGAAAGTTACAGGTTAGTATGCGCCGTTTACTTTAAGAAGGCCATTGATTGTTCCTGATATTAATTTCTTCAAGTTGCTTCCATCAATTGAGCATGAATAAATCCAATTTGTTTTCGGCCAAGGTTTATCATAGACTAAAAAAATAATAGTTTTTCCATCAGGAAACAGTCCAATGTTCAATTATTGATGTATCAAACGTATAGTCCGTTTTATCATCTTTTATTATGATCGTTGGCTTATTGTATAATGATTGAAAGTTACTGTTTCGCAATGGCGGGCTGAAACCCTTCACAGAATGTTACATCTGTCTTCAAATCCTTTAATACAAGATTATGAACTGTGCCGATACCTGAAAAGGTAACACTAACCCCATAAATTTTTTTAAGAGGAAAATGGTATGTTGTTTCGTAAACCAATCTTTCATTTATAAACAACTCTACTTTTTTATCATGCACATACATTTTAATGATACTGCCTTGTGAAAGGTCAGCGCCGATAAAACTCAGGTCGGATGTTGCACCATCCAAAATAATATCTGAAAACTGAAGGTGTGCCCAACTTACACAACCTGGCTTTATCAATTCTATATAATGCTTCGATTTTTCTCCATACACATCTATATTTACCTGCGAACATCGTACACCAGGGCGTGATTGAGATGTGGTAACATTAGCTGTTAATTCAAAATTATCCCCACTGATATTAAGCGGTTTCGTATTAGTGAAATCTACAAAAAAAGTGCTATTGGTATCCACGCCCGAACGAAATAGTTCATTTGCCGTAACTTCAAGATCGCGATTTTTAAATAAATCATTGCTTTTTACAGGATACACTCGCGTGGTATCATGTTCCATAGAAGCTGTAGCGGTCCATTGGTTTGTTTGCAAATAAATGGAAGCCGTATCTAATGGAAGGCCACTATATTTTAATACGGCATAATAACGGCCAGGCACTTCATAATAATGCGTGAATAAAGCATTGTGAAATATTTTATTTTCTGTTTTTCCATCACCGAAATCAATCGTAAATTTTTCGGGATCTCCGGAAAATTTTTTTGTCAACTGTATTTTAAAGGAAGCAGAATATGGCGCTCCGCCTTCCGGTTTTTTACAAATTAGCGTTGCTTGTCCTATAACAGGAAAATCTTTTTTCTGCATTTGCCACACTCCAATAAGTATTGAAGCTACCGGCAAAACAATCAGGGCCCACAACCATTTTTTATTTGAAGAAGATATATTATTCGGAACGTCTGTCCCGGGGATTTGAGCCGCCGGAATTTCTTTTGGTTCAATTTCCTGAATTTTTTCTTTTTGTACAACCGGCCTTGGATGTTTTTCAACAAATATTTCCCAATCTTTAAAACCAGCAAAACTTGCCAGGGCATCGCGTGTAGCTTTTTGGGGATAATACCTTTCTGTAGTTTTTAATTTGCCAAAGATGCGTTTGAGGGTACTGGGGCTTAAATGTATTTCTGTTTTTTGAGAAAGAAGGCTGCTAAGTTTTACAAAATCTCCGTTGGTCCAATTAGTAATTAGAATGTTCCCATACTTTTCGCCAACATAATGGCAGCATAAATCGAGATAATAGAAAGATTGTTCGTTTTTATTTTGTTCATTCTCAACAAGCATAAGGATGTAAAATACTTAATTTCAATATTTTGCGTTGTCCAAAATTTTGCTAAGGTGATTGCACACGACAAAATTTGGAAAGACTATGTATACAAATTTAACTTTAATTTTTCTTAAAATAAATTTAAAATCCGAAAGTCCAATCGGATAAAAACCAGAAAATGATTATAGTTTATGAAACAAAAATTGCTTTTAATTTTTACAATTGTTTTACTGCTTACTGCTAATGCATTTGCGCAAAACACACAGGTAAAAGGTACGGTTACCGATGCTTCTACCAAAGCTCCGCTTAGTGGAGTGAGCATTACTGTTCAAGGCGCTACTTCAGGTACTACTACCGACAGTACCGGGCATTTTTCTTTAGAGATTCCTGCTGGCGCAAAAAACCTTGAAGTATCTATTGTGAATTACCAAACACAAACAATAGTTGCCCGTGGCGATGTCTCTTTATCAATTTCTCTAACTCCTGAAGCAAAAGGGTTAAACGAAGTGGTAGTGATAGGATATGGCACACAGAAGAAAAAAGACCTTACGGGAGCAGTATCCACCATTGGGGCAGAAGATATAGGCGGCAGGCAAACCTTCCAGGTCTCGCAGGCATTACAGGGTAGTATTGCAGGTGTTTCAGTGACACGAAGCAGCGGAGCACCAGGAGCAGATGCCAATATTCTTATTCGTGGTATTACTACAATTGGCACTAATAACCCACTGGTGATTGTAGATGGAGTGCCGGTGAGCAGTATTGATAATGTAAATCCAAATGATGTGGCAAGCCTTACCGTATTAAAAGATGCAGCTTCTGCAGCCATATATGGATCAAGAGGAGCAGCGGGTGTTATATTGGTTACGACAAAGCGAGCAAAAAACGGCCAAAGCAACCTTGAATATAATTTCGAATTCGGCTCACAAACCCCAACTGAATTACCTAAGTATGTGGGCGTACAGGATTATATGCGCTATTTTGATGAACAAGCTACAAACGATGGTGCTTCGGCAGGCCCTTATCCACAGGATTATATTAATAGCTATCTTGACAGCAACCGGGTAAACCCGGACGGATTCCCAAATACAGATTGGCAAAAATCAACATTAACACACAAAACCGCTCCGCGGTACGAGCACAATTTAATATTTACGGCAGGCACCGGCAAGTTAAAAACCAAGGCATCTTTTGGTTATCAAAAGAGCGGCGCATTTTATGACAATTACGATTATGAGCGGTACTTGTTTAGGGTAAATAATGATTTTCAAATCAATAATAAATTATCTACTAACCTTGATGTAGCTTTTAAAAGAACAATCAACAATGCTACAGTTCCTAAACCAGGATTTGGCGACCCGATTTATGAAAGCCGGGTTTTACCGCCCATTTATGATGATTATTATTCTAATGGAATCATTGCAATGGGTAAAGATGGCCGTAACCCCATTGCACAAATATACCAGGGCGGCTTCAATAAAAGTACTGCCAATCAGATATTGGGACGTTTGGCAATCAACTTTAAACCTGTAAATGGCCTCACATTAACCGGCCTTATATCGCCAACTTTTGATTTGAATCAAACAAAAGTTTTTTCAAAACAAATTATTTTCTTAAATCCTGATGGAACGACAAGTAATGTAGTTAATCAGCCAAAAACAACTTTGGATGAAGGAAGAACAGATGGCCTGGCAATGAATGGTCAATTGCTGGCTAATTATGTCAGGCAAATAGGAAATCATAATATTGATGTGCTGGCGGGTTACGAAGAAAATTACCAGTCATTTGAAGCATTGAGCGCTAGCAGAGCAGGCTTTCCGCTTACTGATTTTCCTTATTTAAATTCCGGCTCTACGGATTTAAGAGATAATTCTGGCTATGCCTATGAATCCGGCTTACATTCATTTTTTGGAAGGTTACAATATAATTTTAACGACAAATACTTTGTACAGGGTAATATTCGCAAAGATGAATCTTCCCGTTTTGCAAGCGAATACCGCGATGCTGTATTCCCTTCTGTTTCTGCAGGGTGGGCAATTTCACAGGAAAACTTTATGAAAAATATTAATTGGCTTTCATTTTTAAAGCTTAGAGGTTCATGGGGTGAGGCAGGCAACGAAAGACTACTTGATGTAAATGGTAATGCAGCTTATTATCCTTACCAGGCAACGCTTAATTTTACAAATGCCTTGTTTTATCAGAATGGTGTAGTGGTACCATTAACCGGAGCAGGACAACAGGTTTATGCAGTTGAAAACATTACCTGGGAAACAAGCCGAACAACAGATGTTGGCTTAGATGCTGCATTTCTTGATAACAGGTTTACCGTTAGTGCAGATTATTATCAAAAAAGGACTTCTGATATTCTGCTGCCATTGGATATCCCGCTTTATTTAGGATATGATAAACCCAATCAAAATGCAGGTACATTGAATGTAAAAGGATGGGAACTTGAACTTGGATGGAAAGACAGGATAGGCAAACTAAATTATTCAATAGCAGCTAATCTTTCCGATGCCAAATCAAAAATAGGTGACCTGAAAGGAACCGAATTTCTTGGAGACCAAATTATCAGGCAGGGCAGTGAATACAATGAGTGGTACGGGTATTTATCCAATGGACTGTATCAAACTGCAGATGAAGTAGCCAATTCACCTGTAATAAGCGCCAACACTAAGCCTGGGGATGTAAAATATTTAGACGTCAGCGGCCCCGATGGAAAACCAGATGGTAAAATTACACCTGATGATAAAGTTTTGCTTGGAGGAGCTTTACCACGTTACATTTATGGAGGCAATATACATGCTGATTACAACAATTTTGATTTGGGAATAGGTTTTCAGGGTGTAGGAAAAGAGCTAGCCAGGTTACCGAGTGAGGCTTCACAGCCGTTTGCCGAAGCCTTTGGCAACATGCCTGCTGAAATGGTGGGAAAATTCTGGAGCTTAAATAATGCCGCAGAGCAAAATCTACAGGCAACTTATCCAAGGCTATCACGTACTTCTAATGGAAATAATTATGCCCTATCAGATTTCTGGTTAAGAAGTGGCGCCTATTTCCGGCTCAAAAATATTACAATTGGATATACCTTAAAACCTGAATTGGTAAAAAAGGCAGGTATTCAAAGAGTGCGAATTTATGTAGCGGGCAATGATTTGTTTTCAATTAGTAAATTACCTAAGTACCTTGATCCCGAGGCAGGCAACTACTCTTATCCGATTGTAACCACATTAATAGCAGGTGTCTCTGTGACATTTTAATAATAAAAATAATAAAAAGTGGATGACGAACAGTAAAGCAATAAATAATAGCATAATTTATTCGCCATTCACTATTATCACTCAAAATATACTATAATGAAAAGAATACTTTTAATAATAATTATTGCTGCTGGTTTTAGCGCTTGCCATAAGCTTGATCTTTCCGATCCCTCCAGCCCATCTACCGGTACTTTTTATTCTAACCAGACAGAACTGGAGCTGGCAGTAAACGATTTGTACCGGTTACCATTTTGGGACAATAACTATGGCCGGGGGAACGATAATGAACTTTACTCGGATAACGAATGGCACCGGGCACAGTTAACGAATGCGGTTATTGGTGGCACGATGACGTCCGAAGATGCCAGTGTACAAACCTATTGGTTAAATTGCTACAAGGCTATTGCACGGGCTAATTCATTCCTTGCCAATGATAAAAAAGCTGCCGCCAATACACCTGCTGATGTAATAACAAGGCTGGAAGCAGAAATGCGATTGATAAGAGCATTTCAATACTCAAAGTTGATTACGCATTTTGGCGATGTACCATTTTTGACAGATCCCACTCCACTTGATTCCGCTTATGGAATTACAAGAACGGACAAGGATATTATATTGAATTTTATTTTCAGCGAATTGGATTTTGCTTCTTCTAATTTGCCCCCATCTTACCCTAAGGCAAGCGTTCAAAGGCTAACCAAAGGGGCAGCATTTGCAGTTAAAGCACGTACAGCTTTGTACATGGGTAAATATGATGTAGCAAGAGATGCTGCAGATAGCGTAATGCTTTTGGCAGCATCAGGTATTTATTCGTTGTATCCAAGCTATCGCGATTTATTTTTAAAAGAAGGCGAAAATTGTAATGAATTTATTATAAGTATTCCCCGTGATGAGACCCAAAATGTAGATAATGGCGCTGGTTATGTGGGGGATAACATCTGCCGGAATGCTGGTGGCTTTGGAGCCCAGATACCTACACGCAGTACCGTAGATGCTTATGAATGTACGGATGGATTACCGATTGACGAATCACCCTTATATGATCCCCACAATCCGTTTGCAAATCGTGATCCGCGCCTTACTGAAACGGTAGTAGAATTTGGCACGCCCTGGCTGGGGTATTCTTATCAGCCACATCCTGATTCATTAAAATGCAGAAATTACAAAACGGGTGAAATGGTTAATAACAATGACTGCAGAACGGTAAAAGCCTTCGCCAGCTATACCGGTTTCTTGTGGAAAAAAGGAATAGATCAAAGCTGGGCGGACAGGTTAGTGGAAGACAATGATGCAATCATAATACGTTATGCTGAAATGTTGCTTACGTATGCCGAAGCAAAAATTGAACTCAATGAAATTGACCAGTCTGTTTTAGATGCTATTAACCAGGTAAGAGCGAGAGCTTATGGTGTGGCAGTTGGTCAGACCACTTTATATCCCGCAATCACTACAATGGATCAAACCCAACTTCGTCAAATTGTAAGGAGGGAAAGGCGGGTAGAATTTGTAAAAGAAGGTTTACGCTATATGGATCTGATAAGATGGAAACTGGCAGAAAAAGCATTCAACAGACCAGTAATCGGCTTGCCGGATCCCGCTAATCAGGATCGTTCGAAATGGCCTTTCCCCGGCGCTACTCCTTTGGATGAAGACGGCATCCCTGACTATTCAGGCTTTGGCTCTGATGTAAAGATATTGGTTGAGAGAAAATTTGATGCAAGTAAACAATATTTATGGCCAATACCGGCGGTGGAAACAAGAGTAAATCCTAATATTACACAGAATCCCAATTATTAATTGCAGGGAAAATGTTTTATAATTTTTTTGAAAGGTTTGTGCAAACATTAGTATAGCTAATCATTATTTATCCGCTTAAAATTTTATTAACCTGTTGAAATGCTTATGGGCTGTGGTTTTCAACTCCCCTCTTCTGGAGAGGGATGAACGTGAGGTCAGTCTGAACATTCAATAACAAATAAATAATTAAAGTATAATGAAATTAAAAAATACATTCCTTTTTATTTTATTTATAGTTATTTTTTATACCTCCACTGTATCAGCCCAGCAAAAAGAACCCCCTTATTTTCTAAAATCATATCAAAAATTATATAAAGAAAATCCCCGCAGCGCCATGCTTAAATGGTTTAAGGATGCACGGTTTGGCATGTTTGTACATTGGGGGCCATCATCAGCATATAAAGCCGGCGATTGGGTTTTATACGATAGAAAAATCCCCATGCAACAATATATGGATAAAGCCATGCAGTTTAAAGGGGAAAACTGGAATGCTGATTCTATATGCGATTTGGCCGTAGCAGCGAAAATGAAGTATATATGTTATGTGGTAAAGCATCACGATGGTTTTGCTCAATTTGCCTCAAAGGCAGGACCGTTTAATAGTATGAATGCAGCCTGCCATCGGGATTTTCTGAAAGAGATAGCGGCTTCCTGCAAAACGCACGGGCTTGGCTTATTTGTATATTATTCTATCGGTATTGACTGGACGCATCCGTTTTATTTAACCACTGACTATTATAGCGCTGCACGGCCTCCTTACGATAGCGCACATTATCCAAAAGATTTAATCCGTTTCGAGGAAAAAAAAGACTTTGTACATTACTGGAATTATGTTAAAACACAGATTTATGAAATATGCACCAACTATGGGCCGCTGGCAGGTTTATGGTTCGACCCGATAGGCGGCGCCTATGCAAATCCTGATTTGTTTGATATGCAAAGTATTTACGATGAGATAAGGCGGTTGCAGCCACAGGCTCTGATTTCTTATAAAACAGGCTTTAATGGCAATGAGGATTATATTACCTGCGAGCATGAAGTAAAATCAATAACCGAATTGATGAAAAAAGTACAGGGAGAAAAAGCTGCGCAGGCTGCGGAAGCTGCCTGGCAAAAAAATAAAGCAAAGCCTGCAGAATTATGCACCACCATGCAAAGTATTAATTGGGGATACTGTGAAAGCCCAAATCAAAAACATAAAACGCCTGTAGAAGTAATGGTGCTTTTAAAAAATGCGGCTGCCAATAACGCTAATTTATTGTTGAATATTGGTCCCTACCCAGATGGCAGAATAGTTCCGGAAGATAAAGCTGCTTTAATGGAAGTAGGAAAAATTTTACAACAGCAGGGCTTTCCAAAACCCGATGTAATAAACTACATGAAGCTTCGGGAGAACAAACAAACTATAACCAATCGTGATTTAGAAACTCAAAAGTAAACTTTGACAAATGAATTTATTTAAGCCAGTTAAAAGAATAATTATTGTTAGCATCGCAACCCTTAGTCTAATAAAACTAGATGCGCAACAAATTCAAAATGATTCGGCAAGCAGAAAGCATATCCGGATAAGCGGTGTGTATCCACATCTTGCGGTATTTAATAATCATGACAAGTATATAAAGCCTGGCGAAACAATCGCCAATTATAGTACCTACGCAGATGGTGGCGAAGTGGGCATTGGCGCCATTGTTCCCTGGCAAAATCAATTGTGGATGGTTACGTATTCGCCACACCAACCTCACGGAAGTTCCGATAAATTGTATAGTATTGATGATAATCTAAATCTTACCATTCACCCCGAAAGTGTTGGCGGCACGCCTGCTGACCGGATGATACATAGAGAATCAAACCAACTTATTATAGGCCCATATTTTATTGATGGCAATTCGCATATCCGCGTAATACCGCCTTCTGTAATGCCGGGCAGGTTAACAGCTGTTACGCGCCATCTTACTGACCCTGCCAACATGGTTTACTTTTACGACATGGAAGGAAAACTTTATGAAGTAAATGTGCATACATTGGCAGTAAACAAATTGTTTGAGAAACCGGTGCCCGGCTGGCATGGCAAAGGCGCTTATACTGCACAGCATCAATTGGTGATTGCGAATAATGGGGAAGATGCGGTTTTTAAAGTTCCGGAAGGGATGTTGAAAGTTGGTAACATTATACCACAAACACCGGAAGAAAAAGGGGTGCTTGCCAGTTGGGATGGTACAAGCTGGAAAATCATCAAACGCCGGCAGTTTACTGATGTTACCGGTCCCGGCGGTATTTACGGTTCGCCAAATGATAACAGCCCTTTGTGGAGCATTGGCTGGGATAAACGTTCTGTAATGCTTGAGTTGTTAGATGGAGGCAAATGGTACACCTATCGCCTGCCCAAAGCTGCGCATACTTATGACCATTGGGGAGGCTGGTACACCGAGTGGCCACGCATACGTGAAGTAACCAACGGAAAAATGCTGATGGATATGCATGCGATGATGTATGATTTTCCAAAAACATTCAGCTATAAAAATAGCGGCGGCATTTTACCTGTAAGTACACATCTTCGTTACATCCCTGATTTCTGCAGTTGGAATAATAAAATTGTAATTTCTACTGATGAAACAACCATGCTGCAAAACCCGATGGCAGGCAGAGCGGAATCAAATTTATGGTTTGGTACATGGGCTGATTTAAAAACCTGGGGACCGTTATCCGGCTGGGGCGGCGTGTGGATGCACGACACTGTAAAAGCAAATGCATACTCCGATGCTTTTTTGATAAATGGCTTTGATAAAAAAGTGTTGCATGTAAGCGATAGCGCTGATGCGCCTGTAACATTTACGCTAGAGATTGATAAATCAGGCAATAACAACTGGACTGTATATAAATCTATCACAGTACCTGCAAACGGATACGCGTATTATATTTTTCCAAAAGATTTTTCTGCCAGTTGGATAAGAATAAAAACAAATAAAGATTGTATTGCTGATGCGTTTTTTCATTTCACAGGAAAACCTGCAAAGGCGCAGCCGGCAATGTTTTCAGCTATCGGAGGCATTAACGATGTAGGCACCGTGCAGCAAAACTTAATTCGTCCTGCAGCATTTCCCAATACCAACCTGCAGGTATTGAATATTTCAAACAATAAAAAACAATACGAAGAATTAAATGAACAATTACAATTTTTAAAAAATGTACCTGATAGTACAGCGCCAATGGAAAAATTGCTGGCATTTAAAAAACATTATACCATTGATGATGCATCTGTAATTGTAAAAGATGAAACAGGAACGTTCCGTTTGCCCATGACTTCAAAAAAATATGAAACGTTTGCGGCAAGAGATGAACGTGAAACAGAATCGGAAAGATTTATGCTGAACGCGCAGGGGACAATTTATGAAGTAGGCAGAGAAAGTGGTTTTGCCGCTATCCGCCCCATCACCACGCACAAAAAAAAGATTATAGATTTCTGTACCTGGCGTGGATTGCTGGTAATAAGCGGAACAAAAATGAATGCTAAGCAAGATGGACATTATTTCGGCAATGATAAAAACGGTTTATGGTTTGGTGCAATAGATGATTTGTGGAAGATGGGCAAGCCGGTTGGCGAAGGCGGGGTTTGGAAGAATACAGCCATAAAAGCCAACGAGCCATCATTGCCTTATTTGATGACGGGTTATGATAAAAAATCTGTTTCGCTTTCATCAGATAAAGATGTTGATATTTCTTTTGAAGTGGACTTTGATTTGACTGGCTTCCATCACTATAAAACCATTCACGTTCCCGCGGGTAAAACAGTTAAGTATATTTTTCCTGATGGATTTAGCGCTCATTGGGTAAGAGCTACAGCCAATAAAGATTGCAAGGCAACGGTTTGGTTTAAATATGAGTGACAATCTTATTCGTAAAGCCTTAAAATTAACAATGAAAAAGTGCCTTTTTTATTGCTTTACTACTTGCAAATAGCGCAACTAAATTTGGCGAAAGCCCCGGCTGGATAATGATATTCCTTATTTCCCGAAGTCTTATAAATCTCTGTATTTAAAAAATCCACTCCGATGCTGATAATGGAACCGCATGGCGAAAAAAAAATAAGTCCGCTGAATAAACAACAAACTATTTTTAGCATTGCCATTATAGTAGCGGCATTGGGTTATTTTGTTGATATCTACGATCTGCTTTTGTTTGGCATCATTCGTATTGAGAGTTTGCAGTCGTTGCATTTGTCACCGGCGCAGATACTAACTGCTGGTGAAGGAATTATAGAATGGCAAATGTGGGGATTATTGTTAGGTGGTATTATATGGGGAGTAATGGGTGATAAGAAGGGAAGATTAAGTGTATTGTTTGGTTCCATCATGCTTTATTCGTTAGCCAATATTGCTAACGGTTTTGTGCAAACCGTAGACCAGTATAAATTGATTCGTTTTATTGCAGGTATAGGACTGGCAGGTGAACTCGGCGCCGGCATTACGTTGGTGGCGGAACTTACACCTAAAGAAAAAAGAGGACTTTCTACATCGTTGGTTGCAGGTATCGGATTAACAGGTGCTATTGTAGCATTTGTAATGAAACAAAATTTTAACTGGCGTATCTGTTATTTAATTGGCGGTGGCCTGGGCGCTTTATTGCTGGTGCTTCGCCTCTCTGTTCTTGAATCGGGTATGTTTCACCAAACAAAAAAGCTAAATGTGCAAAGAGGTAATTTGTTGATGCTTTTTAATAACCGGGAAAGACTAAAAAAATACTTCCTAAGCATTTTAATTGGTCTGCCTACCTGGTTTGTTATTGGAGTATTGATTACGTTTTCGAGCGAGTTTGGAAAACAGATGGGTATTACAGAAAAAATAGACCCGGGCAAATCGATCATGTTTGCTTACATTGGTATTTCTGCAGGGGATATTTTGATTGGCATTATAAGCCAAAAATTGAAGAGCCGTAAAAAAGCCCTTTACCTTTTTTATGGGTTCACAACTTTATTCATGCTTCTTTTTTTCACTGCTCAATGGAATGGTTCTGCAGCAAGAATGTACTGGATATGCGCTGGGTTAGGCTATGGTACCGGCTTCTGGGCCATTTTTGTAACTATGGGAGCCGAACAGTTCGGCACCAACCTTCGTGCAACTGCAGCTACCACCATACCCAATATGGTAAGAGGCATGCTTGCTATATTTATATTACCGTTATTTCAATGGTTGCGAAGCATAACCGATTATTATACCGGTGGCTGGATAACAGCAATCATTATTATGGCTATTACTATTACCGCTGCAATACTTTCAAAAGAAACATTTAATAAGGATTTGAATTTTGTGGAAGAGTAAAAGGATAATAAGCCGGGCTGTATCAAATCAAATAGGCCTACTTTTATTTTTTCCAGTTCGATAGTTACAGTGAAAAAGCTCAGTAAAATGGGTCTAGCTAAATCCAACAGTCTGATGTTTTAGAAAGATAAATTCTGCAATTTTTACATTGGTGATGATCTCGACAAGTTAATTCTTCTCTTGTCTCTTCACTCTTTTCTTAAAAGTAAAAAAAATAATTTTCCATAAATGATGCATGAAGCGCTCATCTACGCTATAAAATGGAACTATTTTACATTGTCAGAAAAAATCCTATTTGATAATCTGTTTTTCAGCGTTATACTTTTTAGACTGTTGTTAGGGTAATCCGATTTTTAATGAAATAAGTTTTTGCTTTTTTGGTAGGTTAAATTTTCGGAATTTAAATTCCTTTTGAATTTAGTTTCTGAAAATAAAAGCCATTGCTCCAGTAAATCTTTGCCGAAATCTGAATGGTTTCATCAATAAAATGGCAAACTTTTTTATCACTTTTAATATTGCAGAAATCAAATTTGTTGAACTCTTTTAACCGTGGTGATTTTAAAAATATCTCCCGGGATGTAGCAATGAAATAGCATTGCGTTTTTCTGCCTCGCCATTTTTCACTACTTCTTTCCTAAAGATATCGAGCTTTGTTGACCACTTCTGGTGCGTAAAGGGTTCGGGAGATATTACTCACCGAATCACTCACCAGAAATTTGTTATTCCATGTATGTTTTGATAACCCTCTAAAAACAAAAAAGCCCGCAAACATTGAGTTTGCAGGCTTTTAGCATAATTTGGTATTGACTTTAGTGGAGCTGCAGGGATTCGAACCCTGGTCCAAACACATCCGCCGTAAGCCTTCTACATGTTTAGTTTT
>Ga0164241_10001030_pt1 | contig 38739 bp, 35 predicted proteins | sample OricomyardsoilBY_FD_108780 | JGI IMG/M metagenome (GOLD analysis project Ga0164241, IMG submission 108780) | Backyard soil microbial communities from Emeryville, California, USA - Original compost - Back yard soil (BY) | ecosystem: Environmental > Terrestrial > Soil > Unclassified | place: USA... | reverse complement strand
TCCTGACATCGATTCATTAATCAACCGCCAGCCATGGGCTGGCGGTACTATATTCACGTCTTGATTTTATAACCCGTCTTGAACATCCAGCCAATGGCGATCAAACACACTGCCATGAATAGGGCGATCATGCCGAGGCTAACCGCCACATTGACATCCGATACGCCATAAAAACTCCAGCGGAAGCCACTGACCAGATATACAACAGGATTAAATAACGTAATGGTCTGCCACAACGGCGGCAACATGTGAATGGAGTAGAAACTGCCACCGAGAAATGCCAGAGGTGCAATGATCATCAGCGGTACAACTTGCAACTGTTCAAAGCTTTCCGCCCAAAGACCCAAAATAAAACCCAGCAGACTAAAAGTGACTGAGGTAAGCACCAGAAATGCCAGCATCCAGAGCGGATGCGCGATGGAAAAATCCACGAATAGTCGCGCGGTAATCAATATAACCAATCCCAGAACAATGGATTTACTCGCCGCGGCTCCCACGTAACCCAATACGATTTCGACTGCGGAAATGGGCGCCGATAATATTTCGTATATAGTGCCGGAAAATTTCGGCATATAAATTCCGAAAGACGCATTGGATGTGCTTTCAGTCAATACCGTCAGCATGATCAAGCCGGGCACGATAAAAGCACCGTAGCTGATTCCATCAATTTCCGTCATGCGCGAACCTATGGCGGAGCCGAAAACAATAAAATAGAGGGACGTGGATAATACCGGTGACGCGATGCTTTGCATCAAAGTACGCCAGGTGCGCGCCATTTCGAAGAAGTAAATGGCTTTGATTGCGTGCAGGTTCATGCTTTTTCCTCCACCAGACTGACAAAAATATCCTCGAGCGAACTCTGCGAGGTATTCAAATCACGAAATTCGATACCCAACGCGTCCAATTGCCGCAGCAGCTCGGTTATGCGCACCGGCTCATTCTTTTCATCGTACGTATAGATCAGTTGTTCGCCTTCTTGCACAAGCGTGAGGGGATACACAGCCAGAACGGGAGGTATTTCCTTGAGCGGTTGCTGCAGTTGCAGGGTCAATTGTTTTTTGCCGAGCTTTTGCATCAGCGCCGCTTTTTCTTCAACCAGGACAATTTCACCTTTGTTGATGACACCGATCCGATCGGCCATTTCCTCCGCTTCTTCGATGTAATGCGTGGTCAGGATTACTGTCACGCCGGAATCGCGCAGTGTTCGAATCATTTGCCACATGTCGCGGCGCAATTCCACGTCCACACCCGCCGTGGGCTCATCCAGAAATAATATGCTCGGTTGGTGCGTAAGCGCCTTGGCGATCAGCACCCGCCGCTTCATGCCACCGGATAATGTCATGATTTTGGATTTTCGTTTTTCCCACAGGGAGAGGTCGCGCAGAATTTTTTCGAGATATACCGGGTCCGGTGTTTTGCCATAAAGGCCACGACTGAACGTGATGGTATCCCATACGGTTTCGAAAATACTGACGGATAACTCTTGTGGCACCAGCCCTATGCGCTGGCGTGCGGCACGGTAGTCTTTCACTATGTCGAAGCCGTCTGCCACAACCCGGCCTTCACCCGGGTTGACGATCCCGCAAATAATGTTGATGAGCGTGGTCTTGCCTGCGCCGTTAGGACCGAGCAGCGCAAAAATTTCCCCCGGGTATATGTCGAGATTGATGGACCTCAGCGCCTGATATCCGCTTGGATAAATCTTGCTGAGATTTTGTACAGAAATAATCGGTTGCACAGGTTCTCCTAGTAATCGCTACGACAAGCTCAATGGTTTTATCGTATTTGCTCTTTTATACTTCATGACATCTATACTTCATAAGGCGTTGACTGCTGCCGGGTCAACCGACGCAGTTCAAACAGATTGAAGGATACAGGTGCGAGGGCAGATTGACACTTCCGGACATCATTCAAGGCAGCTTTCATGCCTACCGTTTATTTGAGGTTGCCGAGGAAATCGATCTCTCGCGCCTCGATCAAACACAACTCCCCGCGTCGGTTACGATACGTCCCGGGCGTCTGACTTTTTTTGGGCGGCTGCGTACCCTGCTCAATGTGGTTGCCCTGGGAACCCGGGAAGTGGAATTTGAAACAGGTATGTGGGTACAGGTGGACTGCACCGTGCTCGTTTTCAGCTTTGGCGTGATGGCGCCGTGTTTTCAAATTCCCATTGGTAAAGGCAGTAGCACTCAACCGATTTCCGCATCCATGAGCGCGGCGGCGGCGGCCCTGCTGATCACCCGGCTCAACGATAGCCAAGTGCTGACCCAACTCGGCCGCGCGCTCACCCAGACGGTAGCGGGGCTGATTGCTTCGGCCATAGTGCGCCCCATCGAGTACGACGAATACGAGAGCTATACCCTGCTCACCATCCAGCAATTTGCCACACCCATCACCATAGACGACGCATTGAAATCACCCGATCTCGGGCGACTGCTCCTTGGTGAAACGCCGGATTGGGAACCCGCACCCAGTTTTCTGGCCCACCTGCTGAGAGACCATTACCGCTACAGCCTGGACGATTTGTGCATCATCGACTGGAATGCCGCCGTCACCATAGAGCCCACACCGACCGAAGACATACCCGACCTTATCGCCCTGGCATTAACCCAGCTTCTGGAATACCAGCGCTATGATTTGATCCTCGAGCGGGAGCTCGATGTTCTGTACGAATGGGTATTCCAAAGACAGGGCGCGGGCCACTGGTGGCGACCGGGTTTTGCGCAGAAAGGTGTGGACCGGGTGAACCGCGTTCTGCTCGATATTGGCGATTTTATGGATCGCTCCCAAAATGCCTTCAAAATCACCGAAGACGCGCACTACGCCCGCATCTACCGCGGCGCTATCGAGCGCTTTCAGGTACCCGCCTGGCGTAGCGCAGTCCTCGCCCGCCAGCAAGCCGTGGCTGAAGTGGCGCGGACCATGTCGGACCGCGCGCACCTCAGCCTTGCCCACTCCCTGGAAATTATTATTATTCTGTTAATTGCATTTGAAATTGTGTACGCATTTTTTGTATAGAAAATTGGCGATATATAAGCGCCTATGCGTCATTTGCTTTAGTCGTATAGACAATTTCTACTGAGGCGTCGCCCCTGAGTTACTGCGGTCTACTGCATCTTCGTGCTCTGCATTCTCGTTCCTCAACTTCAACATATTAATTTTCTCTTTCAATTCCAAAAGTCCAACTTTATAACCCCGTTCATATTTAGAACGCATTTCTACAGGGCACGCATTGTCCATCGATTTATTGGAAAACCCACGTGCGTAGCCATTTTCATAAGTACAAAACTCAACTAATCCGCGAGTATATCCGTCAAGGTATGTGTCGGTGGCGCCAGCTTCAAGCTTGTCTCCACAGCCGTCGCGATATCGATTGAAATCACGTGGGGACTTTCCGGCCTTCGCTGTCTCATAACCGTGCTGATCCCAGTCGACCCCGGTACATTGCTGATTTTTGACATTCCCGCCACAACTCGCCAGTACTCCCACCAACATCAAACAAAGCACTCGTAAATTCATAATAGACACCATCCGCAATGAGAGAAATTAGACATCAGACGAATTTTTTGCTCGGAGAACATTTTCCAACAGCTCGATATTATCGGGCAGATGCACCAAGTCAGGGTATTTCTGATAAACAGACCGCAGCAGATTGAGCGCAGCCTTATAATCCTGCATTTCAATATAAAGCTGAGCTCTTCCAAGTTGGGCCTTTTTTTCCGCCTTGGGAAGCGCTTCTGCACGCATATAATAGAGTTCCGCATCGACATAGTTTTTCCCCTTAATCGCATAGGCAGCATAACTCAGCAAAGATTCATCATTGGCGGGATTCAAGTCCAGAGACTTGCGAAAATGTCTGTCCGCGTCGGGCATTTTCCCTTGCTGTACATCTACCTTTGCGAGAAGAAGATAATATTGGCTCTGGTCATCCTGACCGAGACGCTCTATGCCATCTCCTGCAGCTTCAAGCATTTCCCGCACTTTTGCCCACTGACCGAGCTGTGTTAACCAATTGAAATACTCACGCGTCGTGGCCATATCCAAAGATTGACCACGCATACTGTTATTGAGTAAATCCAAGGCGCGGTCGTAGCTGCCTAAATGCAAATGCAATTGTGCAACCGCCTTCATATTACGGAGATCCTTGTCTCCCAGAACCAACGCCATTTCGAGACTGGCGAGCGCCCGTCGATGATCTTCCCGATGCAATGCCAACGCCGCCTGATTCAGCCAGAGATTGGGTTCGCGCGGATTGCGATTGATCATATCCTGCAACAGTGCCTGCGCAGCATCGAACATGCGTGCCTGCGTCAAAGCTGCCAATAGACCCTGTTGCCACTGCATATTTTCCGGTTCCAAGGCAGCCGCCTGCTGATAACTGCTAATAGCGCTGAATGGACCGAAAAGTGTGAGATTTAAATATCCGAGCTGACCATGCACCAATGCTTCGTTCGAACCTAAAGCGACTGCCCTTGAAAAATGATGTCGCGCCTTTTCCGCCTGTTCCCTCACCAGATAGAGCTGACCCAGATCGCTATGCGCTCTGATCAGCTGGGGCATCCGCTTCAGCACCGTCAGGTATGTGGTCTCCGCCTTATCGTACATTTCCAATGAAAAATAGATCTGCGCCTGGAGCATTAGCATGGCTGGGCTGAGCTCAATGGAATAAAATTTCTCCAGTGCGGCCAGCACCTCCTGCCGCTTCCCCGCCTCCAGGAGGCTGCGCATAGTTTCTGCTTGTTCGTACTCCTCTGGAGCGATGGATGCCTCCCGCTCCTGATAGGGTCCGGTAAATTGGGGTAATACAAACGCGGGGGCACTGAATTTTATTTCAATTTTCGGGACATCCGCCAAGCAATAGGGACTGACCAGCAGAGCTCCCAGAACACAGCGACATATGCCATACCTTAACCAATCTCGTTTGCTGATTCGCATCATGTTGTTCCGTCGCCTTCAGGTTCTATTGATAAAAACCAATGTATAAAGATAAATCGCCTGAACCGGGCGTCCGTTTTTAGTTGGCGTCGTAAATCTGGAATCGTTGATGGCTTTACGAATAACGTCCGCCATTTCCGGGTAAACTGGATCGACAATCTTTTTTACGTAAGCCTTGCCCTGCTGATCAATAATAATCTCTACTTTGGTGGCCACCCTATCTACGCCTTTCTCGCGAAGCTGTCGCGGAAAGCTAATTCGATTGTTGGACAAAAGTCGCGGCACACTGTCGAGCTCTTTGACTTCCAGCAGCGGGAAATCAACGCTGAGATTGGTACTCAAATCAAATGTATTTTTATCAAATTCAGGCTTTTCGATACGCTGCAGATTATCCAATGTCAGTTCTGGATTACGCGCATAACTGAGGCTCGGGCCTTCACCCGCACCGAACAAATCAACAGTGGGTGAGGGTGCAGTTGTCGCCTGCGCCTGCACCTTGACGGGTGGCGGTGGTTCCGGGGGAGGTGGCGGTACGGCAACATCCAGGCTGCGCACCATCAGCTTCTCCGGCTCTTTGAGCGGTGCTGCTTTCATTAATAAAATAAGAGCGACCAAGGACAAAATAAGCAGAACACCGATAATCCAAGGCAATACGATCATCGCCAAGCGCCCCGGCTTCATCCGTATATCTACCAGCCCTGCTTGAGCCGCATAAATTTTACTCATGCGCGGTCGCTATATTAATACTTACCACACCCGCCAGCTTGGCCTGATCGATAACCTTGACCAGCAAATCAGTAGAAACAGTTTTATCCGCTTGAATTACCAACGGTCGTGGATTAGTGCGGTTGAGTTGCATCAGTGTTGCCCGGGTGCCATCCACGCCTATATTGGTGCCACCATAGAACACCTCTCCAGCAGCGGTAATGGCGAGCAAATAAATGGTTTTCTGCATTTTCTGCGTTGCGACGGCAGTGGGCTTTTCCACGTCTACGCCGGTCTCCCGCACGAATGCGGTTGTCACGATAAAAAATATCAGCAAAATGAAAACCACGTCCAGCAGGGGAGCAAGATCAATATCCTGACCTTTGGCTTCCTCCAGCTTGTGCTCAATTGACGATTTCATGCTCGCTCCTAATCAACCAGTTACGCCGTTGATGATTCAATAAACCCATCAGCAGCAGCCCCGGCACTACCAACACCAAACCCAGTTGCGTTGTAAAAAGCGCGTCACCTATGCCGCCAGTGATCAATTCCTGCAGCGCCAAACCGCCTTCTAATGACATAGCGCTGAAAGTATCCATCAATCCTGTAATTGTCCCCAAAAGCCCTAACAAGGGGAGAGCCGAAAGCATTTGCCGAATACTCGCGTGCCAGAATTGTGTCGACTCAAACCAACGCCCATCTTTTTTTTCCACGAAACAAAAGCGGATCAACAGGCCATAACAAATAAATGCAACCAACAAAATGAACCAGACAACCGGATTATCAATTAAAGGCCAGGAATCGTAGATAATGTCCATCTCGATCAGCTGCTCACGCCGGAAACGTCACTTTACTTAACTTTATAGCGAAATTTTCCAGTTTGTGGGTGTAGCTCTTGATTTGCCGCGTCAAAAGTGCGCTGACAATCAAAGAAGGGATGGCGACAATCAAACCCAATTCGGTGGTGATCAGTGCTTCGGAAATGCCTCCGGATACCGTCGATGCATCACCGGAACCGAAAATAGTCATCATTTTGAATGTATCGATCATGCCGGAGACAGTGCCCAACAATCCGAGCAACGGGGCAACGGCCGCGCTGGTCGCTACCACGCCCATGTATTTTTCCAGCAGATGTTTGTTTTCCATAAGATAGGCGACCAGCAAATCGTCCCGCTGCTGTGAAACGGGATTGCTGACGGCGATCTGTGCCAGCTTGCGCTGCAGTGAGCCTGCGGAGGCAATCATATTGCTGATGTTGTCTGCCGATTGGCGAGCGTTGTTCTCTGAGCGCGCAGCCTCCGATAAACGCTCGGCCAAACCTTGGTCGACTTTTGGTAGACGAAGAAATTGGCCTGCTTTGATTAGCGCAATCAGGAGCGACATGAAACCAAAAAATACGATCGGAATTGCCCAAATTCCACCTTTCCGCAAATGCTCCATCAGCCCTTCGCCCTGGCTGCGCAGCTGCAATGCCGTACCGAGTGTTGGATCAAAGGGATAATATCCCCGGCCTTCCGACTGGAGAGCCCACAAGCCTGCCTGGGTGGAGCTGTCAAAAACATCCAGAATGCGAGCCTCCAGGCTGCCCTCTCTCACCAGGAGACCGCCGGATCGACTTTGATTATCCAAAGCAATTTCAACCGGTCCCAACTTTAATACCGGGGCCTGTACCAACTTCCCCTCCGCGGAAATTACCTGAACTTGTTTCCACTGGGGACTTAAAACAGATTCTGCCCTGTCATGAATAAGTTCCAACAAGTGCCTTTCCGCGTTTTTTTTCTGAGCGATACCAATAGCGTCGCTGTAATGGTTGAGCATATGCGCCTGATAATTACTTTGCGTAGTCCATTGATCCACGCGCTCCTTAAGTTTTTCCAGGCTTAGAAGCTGCTCATCCGCCAAACGTTGTTGCGCGCCGGCTTCCTTACGCAGCTCTTTGACGCTGCGCTCCTTTTGCTCCAGTTTTTGCGCGTACTCTCGACTTTTGCTGCTGATTTTTTTCTGAAGGTCCTGAAGCTCACTATTGGATTGCGTAATACGCCGCATCAGCTCAGCTTCGACGGGTGGCAGCTCTGTTTTATTAGGTGGCTGTGCGAAAACATGGGACAAATGAAACATTAAACACAGGGCGAGAAAGCCACCACCACACAAGCGAAAATGCGACCAGAACACTAGACTATCCTTATTATTTGATTTTTACGGGCAAAGCGACGAAATCCGCTGTGGTTGGGTTTTCCAAGATACGGCGAACTTGATCAATGGCCTCCGGCTTCAGCGCCATGCCTAATTCCTGCTCAGCTTCCACACCGTGCCACCACTTCCATCCCAGCGGTGTCGCCCGTCCATATCCATATGTCTCGCCATCATCACTCACATACCAACCCTGGCTGGCGCCGAGATAAATCTGATTGACCAACACCACAGCGTCCGCCTGCTCGGGCAGAGGTGATGGGATCACACCTCTATGCAAAGCGATGCGGCCATCAAATTCTTCCATCATTTTAAAAAGCGCCAGAAGACGCTCCAGCATTTCACTGTTATTGAGGACATCAGGTGTGATTTGGTCAAGCTGCGCTTGCCACTCCGAGTGCAGTGGCGGCGGCAGCCGTGGATGTAAGGATTTAACACCGCGCCATGCGATTTCCAATTGCGCCTTAAGGTTGGATTGCTCTTGCTCCAACTGCTCCTGCTGTTGCAATAACATGCTGCGACGCTCATCAACATCACCGGATATTTCGGTACGTCGCGCCAGCGCTTCTTTAAGCCGTTCTGATTCAATTTCCAGGAGCGCTAAATGCTGATCCAGATTCTGCTCACGCTGACTCCAACTCGATTGCAGCTGGCCTTTCTGGATTTCCAGATTGAGCCAATCATCCATCAATTTCTCAGGACTATTGCTGGTGTCGGCAAGCGTTGTAAAAGGAAAAGCAGCGATAAATATCCACAACAATCGCTTCATGATATTCCTTGTATCGAATGGTAAGCCGGAGGATGATAAATCCCTATTATTATATAAATCGACCGATCTCATTATTATAAGCAGGCACCATAGAAGCTGGGTGATACCCCATCATCCCATTCCGTGCCCAATGTTTATGAGAAGCCTGTAATCTGTACGGGGACAATACCATCACAAAATGCGTGACAAATTATCCTGCCGCAGCTCGATCAAAATTCCAGACGATCATAACTCAAGGACAATCGACACAGGAAGTCTTTTCCTCCTCGGTGGAATCAAGATCTTTACGATTGATCCGGGTTTGGGCACTGCGGCATCAAAGCTCGTATTTTGGATGCGCTGCACGTGGTAACTGCTTGTAAATCCCTTCGCGGCAAAAAGTCGCCAAGGGGTTGTGAATATCTCACAGAGGCAAAAACCTTTCTTATCTAACATGCAATCCGCACTGAAATTTTTACAGTGCCATCAACGGCCAGCCCAGTGCCGCCCAGGGAGCTATTGGCATATAGCCTAATCGCCCTCATTCCAAACCAATACAAAAGGAACTCTGTATGAAAGTCTTTAAATCTCCGGTCATTTTCAGTCTCGTAGGCGCTGCTTTACTGTCCGCATCCGCGCACGCCGTTCCTCCTACTGCGCTATCCGGTTTAACGGGCACTTGGTACAACACCAATCCGAATACCGGAGGCATTGTCAAATTTGTTGTTGCCCAAACGGCGGCTGGTTTGACGTTTAAATCCTATGGCGCATGCAGCCCGACTCCCTGTGTGCATACAACAGTACTTGCCTATCCACACAGCGCCAGTGTTTCGTCCAATACTGCTACTGGTTTCACGTCGTACCGCAACGACAGCTTTAAATACACGCGCTATTCGGCTGTGCGGACTGGTACCAATCTGCGGCTGGACTCCTTCTCCACCTTCGCATCGGGTGATACCCGCAAAAACTATCTTTCATCTGAAACCTTTGCCAAATAGATGTTTAGGCAGTGGCACTCCGTGCCACTGCCATTAGTAATCAAGGGATAACCATGCTGAAATTTTCCACTGTAAATCTTTCGTGCTATTTAAGTATCTTTATCTTCGGCACCGCCGCAGGTTATTTGCTTGGGGAACGTGACATCATCAAGCCGGAAGCCGCGCCACGCGTCGTTGCCGCGACAACACATTGCCCGACGGTTACACCTATCTGCCCAACCGTCTCCACGTTACAAACTTTGGATCCCAGCCCTTCAGCACCGCAAGGATTATCCGAACTGCATAGCGCTCAGGGATTGAAAAACAGTGAAACACCAGAAGCAATTATTACGGACTTTGACAACCCGGACGAGCAAATCCAATTTGTACTCGTTGAAGAACCCGGTGCTTTTACCCAGATGGGCGAACAAATTGAGGAGAATCCGGATCCATTGGCGCCGCTCTTTCTCTTAGGGGAGGATCAGCAGCTGGGATATATCCAAAAACTGGTGGATTCCCAGGAAGATTCCGCTGTGGTGGCCCTCAATGATTTGATACTCAGTGACAGCCCCCCCATTCAAACCGCGGCCATAGATGGGCTTATTTCCCTGCTGGAAATGCGCACGGGCCACTTTGAATTGATCAGGGAAAATCTTGAACAAAATGCGGTTTTTTTAAATGGGGAACAACTTCGGAAGCTGAATAACGCCAAACAGATTGTTGCCACGCCCTGACTTTGGCATGCGGCTTATTCACGGATGGGGCTATATTTATGGCAACACCCGATTTGTGGCAATACCCGATTGTGCTTTCGTTATGTACATTTAACCGAAAAAATTTTGGAAAGATTATCCCTCGCTGAATTTTCCTGAAATATGGAGAAAGTGTCGGAATAGTCTTCAATATTCACCACGCCTTTCCGCAAAAGATCTTCATACGCCGCAATATTTTCATAGGTGTAATGCACCAATATTCGCCCCGGCTGGCCAGCGCATTTCACCATGGTTAAATGCTTTTCTGCTCCATGCCATAGACCAAGCTCGGCACACCAGCCGTGAATTTCAGGATCAAATAGCAGTGCTATCCCGGAGCACGCCGGACATACAAGATATACAGGCGGACCAAAACGAATGACCTCGCTTTTACTGCAAACGCCCTTTAGCTCTTTGAGCTGTGCCGCCTCCAAATGCAGGTTTTCATTACCGCAAATACAGCTAACGAATTTTGCAACAACTACAGAGTTCCTATTCTTATCGCTCGGAAAAATAGGATCCGCGTGGAATATTTTGAATCGTGAAAGGCATTCCGGGACTTTATTGAACAATGAAACGAGCTGGCTGCCCACAAAGACACCTTATGGCGGAAATTGTATTTAATAGCACAATCAAGCCGCCATCACCATTAGATAATCCGCCGGAGTTGAATTTTCCAATTCTGTTTGGAGTTGTGATATGCCAGCCGCCGCTGTATCGAAACGCAATCTGGCCTCGCTGTCTTTAGCCCAGATGACGACGCAGGGAATCGGGGAGAAATCGAATTGCAGTACAAGCGCCTGTCCAGCAATCGGCATTTGGCCACCCTGAAACTGCACCAGAGCACCACCGGAGGAGATGTCTTTGATCAGCATCTCCGTTTGCACATTATTCAACTGACCGGTGATAGGTTTGTGGTAAGGGATACGCGGAGATTTACGACGGCCTTCGAAGGATTGTCGAGCGCGGTAATTCAGCAATGTATAGGTCACTAGAAATGCGGCGAAGTATCCTTTGGCGAAACCCAGAACAAACCAAGCCAATGCATCCTTAACTGCCAACGTCTCGCTTCCCTGCAGGATTATTATGAGCGGCATCTGCGACACAGCCGCTGCAAATGCATAAACGAGCGCTATCCGGTTGGCCTTCATTTTGGCCTCACGGCTGGACGACATGGTGATTGCGCCACATTTCACAGTGATCAGTGCCATAAACCCGAAAGAAATCGATAGCCAGATATGCGTGGCGGAGAAATGGATTTCGCTGTCAGAAAAATAGAGACCGGAACCTAAGGTGGCAAAAAAGAATGCGAGGAAATAAGCGAAGGGGGCAGCGGCGGCTGAACGTTTCACCAGCGTTTCGTGGAAAAAGCCACCAAAAAATATTGCAATACCAAGTCCTATCCAGGAATCCAGCGACCAGTGCAGCATATGGGGGATATCGAACCAGGCCTCTGTGTGCAATGGCGGTGTTACTTTAAAGCCATCGAAAAGGAGCAATCCAAAGGAAACCACCAATAAATGGATCATCAACAAGCCAGGAATAATCACCCTTGCCGGCTTGAGCATTTTTAATTTCAGACCATGCTGGTCCACGTAGCCCATTTCCAAACCCAGGAATTGCATTTTTGCCAATTGGATGGTGTGCTCGGAATGGGTTCGCACAGTGTTTCGGGCCAGCATTTCGGCGAGCGCGCCCAGGGATTTTTCCAGCTCGATTTTGTATTGAAAAAGTATCTCCGCGCTAGCCAGATCGATCGATGGCAGCAAAACGTCGATGCCGGCAACACGCTCTTCAGCGGTGATGAGATCCTGGGAATCCGATGCGTTCAAATTGAAACTGCGATTGGCTTGGATCAGGTACAGATTTTTCAAAATCACTGATTTCAATTCGTTGAGAATCCCCGATGCCGGGTTTTGGCTATCGAATTCCCACCAATAGCCGAAAGTGTCGCAGCTTTTCAGCTGGCTGATCAGAGCTTCCATAGGTTCACCTTGAGGAAGCCTTTGCTGCAAACCTGCGAGAATCCTCTGTTTTATATCCAGCGCATCCTTGGGCGCCCGTGCCTGCGTCAATAAATATCCGCGCCATCGATCGTCCAGTTTTCCAAGCTGTGGGATCAGCCTGATGCCACTCACCATCCCTGCAGATGCCAGGGATAAGGTGTAATCGGCGAAGACCCTGTGCAAAAAATTTTGCGATGGAAAGGAAGCGCCTACTAAATCGCTTGCGGGAAGCCGACCCAGCAACATTGCCAGCAGACCGAGTTGACGCAGTGCGTAAGCAAATATCAGGAAAGAGAAAACATAAATGGCACAGAATAAAAAATACCGCGCGCTGCTGAGATAGTTTTTGGGCTGGCCGGCGCAATGACTGCAATGCTCCTGCGGCCATTGGTTAAATCCGGGCCGGACAAAAACATAGGCAATCGCCAGGGAAATCAGCGCGTCGATCGGGGTGAGGCCCATACACGTCTCCATTCCACCGCAGAGATATCAACAAGCACTCCGGCAACGCAATGAGGTCGTCCGTTCGAGCTGGAGGCTCATGTCATAGCTTAGGATCGCGGAATAGCGACGGTTAGACCATTTGGAAAATGCCACAACCATGGGCTATTGCTTTTTGCGCTTTATGCTCAATAAACGATGCCTCACTTGTATTGCAGCAAAGAGGCGCGTCGGCAATTTTTCACACCCATAAAAAAAGCGAAGTGTCGCCACTTCGCTTTGCTTTAGGTTCGCTGGTGGAAAATCAATCCTCCCGTGCGCGCGACTCCAGGATCTGCACTGCGGGCAATGCCTTGCCTTCCACATATTCCAAAAATGCGCCGCCGCCGGTGGATATATAGGAGATCTGATCAGCGAGTCCATATTTGTCGATGGCGGCCAATGTATCGCCACCACCGGCAATGGAAAATGCCTCGCTTTCCGCTATGGCCCGAGCGATGGTTTCAGTTCCTTTGGCAAAGGCGTCGAACTCAAAAACACCGCAAGGTCCGTTCCACAGGATGGTTTTCGCATTTTTGAGTATGTCAGCGACTTTGGCGGCGGTTTTGGGGCCGTAGTCGATGATTTCCTCATCCGGTGCGATTTCGCCTACATTTTTTACCTGGGTGGCGGAATCGTGTTTCCACTCCTTGAAGCCAACCTTGGTGACCGTCACATCTTCCGCATAAATCACTTGGGTGGCTGCGCACAGGCGCTGCGCTTCAGGAATCAGATCTTTCTCGTGGAGGGATTTACCCACTTCATTGCCGGCAGACGCGACGAAGGTGTTGGAAATACCGCCGCCCACCACCAGGATATCGGCAATTTTTGAGAGCGCATCCAACACCAGAAGTTTGCTGGAGACCTTGGAGCCACCCACCAGCGCCACCATGGGACGCGCGGGTTTGGCCAAGGCTTTTTCCAACGCATCCAGCTCACTTGCCAACAGAGGACCAGCGCAGGCGACCGGGGCAAATTTGGCAACACCGTGGGTGGAGGACTGGGCGCGGTGCGCCGTGCCGAAGGCATCCATTACAAAGACATCGCAAAGGTTGGCGTAGGCTTTGGCCAAGCCTTCATCATCTGCGGTTTCCCCCAAATTGAAACGCACGTTCTCCAGCAGCACCAGATCGCCGTCCTTCATGGTGAGGCCACTCTTCCAGTCCCGTTCCACAGGCACTGTTTTACCCAACAACTCTCCCATATAGGTGGCAACCGGTTTGAGGGAATACTGCTCTTCGTATTCGCCTTCCGTGGGGCGCCCCAGGTGGGACATTACAATCACCTTTGCGCCGGCCTTCAGCGCCAGTTCAATCGTGGGCAGAGAGGCGCGGATGCGCACATCCGAGGTGATCTTGCCGTCCATGATGGGTACGTTCAGGTCCTCGCGAATCAGCACGCGTTTGCCCTTCAGATCCAGATCGGACATCAGCTTGACGTTCATGGGAGTACTCCAGAGAAGTGTTGGAAAAAGAAGGCCGCCCCTTGAGGGCGGCGCGGGAAGCTTTAGAGCGTGGCTGGCGGAAAAGCCAAATCAGCCGAGCAGTTCCTTGGCAGTGTTGACCACATTCTCCACAGTGAAACCGAAATAGTCCATGAGCACTTCACCCGGCGCCGATTCGCCGAAGGTCGTCATACACACCATACGTCCGTTCATGCCCACATATTTGTACCAGTAGTCCGCGTGAGCCGCTTCCACCGCCACCCGGGCGCTAACAGCCGAAGGCAATACGGCCTCTTTATAAGCCGCATCCTGCTCGTCGAACACGGAAGTGCTGGGCATGGAAACCAATCGCACTTTGACGCCCTCTGCGGCGAGCTTTTCCGCCGCCTTGACGGTGATGCCCACTTCAGAACCGGTGGCGATCAGAATCACCTGGGGAGTGCCGTCACAATCGCGCAACACGTAGCCGCCTTTGGCAATATTGGCGAGTTGCTCATCGTTGCGGCTGACGGGGTCGACGTTCTGACGGGTGAATATCAAGGCGCTGGGTCCATTGCGACGTTCCAGGGCGGATTTCCAGGCAACGGCCGATTCCGGAGCATCGCAAGGGCGCCAGGTGTGCAGATTGGGGGTCATGCGCAAGGTGGCGACCTGCTCCACGGGCTGGTGGGTGGGGCCGTCTTCGCCCTGGCCAATGGAATCGTGCGTGTACACAAAAATGTTCTGCACGCCCATCAACGCGGACATGCGCACCGCGTTGCGGGCGTATTCCATAAACATCAGGAAAGTCGCGCCGTAATTGACGAATCCACCATGGAGAGCAAGACCGTTCATGATGCCGCTCATGCCGAACTCACGCACGCCGTAATAGATGTAGTTGCCACTGGCGTCCTCCTTGGAAACCGGTTTGGAACCGGACCAGAGAGTGAGGTTGGAACCCGCCAGATCGGCGGAACCACCCAACAATTCGGGCAGCAACTTGCCATAGGCGGCAATGGCGTTCTGTGAAGCCTTGCGTGTGGCGATTTTTTCACCCTTGGCTTGGCACTCGCGAATAAAGGCGTCGGCTTTGGCGGCGAACTCGGCGGGTAGCTCACTCTTGATCACCCGGCGCTCAAACTCCGCCGCCAGATCCGGGTGGGCTTTGCCATAGGCCGCGAACTTCTGGTTCCACGCGGCTTCGGCAGCGCCGCCGGCTTCCTTGGCATCCCAACCGGCGTAGATATGCGAGGGGATTTCGAACGGCACATGGACCCACTTCAGATATTCACGAGTGGCAACAATTTCCGCATCCCCCAGGGGTGAGCCGTGGCTGTCATGGCTACCGGATTTGTTGGGTGAACCGTAACCGATGATGGTTTTGCAGCAGATCAGCGTGGGCTTGTCGGTGACACTGCGGGCTTTTTCAATGGCGGCTTTGATCGCCTCGCTATCGTGGCCATCCACACCGGGAATCACATGCCAGCCGTAGCTTTCGAAGCGCAGGGGAGTGTTGTCGGTAAACCAGCCTTCCACATGGCCGTCAATGGAAATGCCGTTGTCGTCATAGAAGGCGATCAGCTTGCCCAGGCCCAGCGTACCGGCCAGCGAACAGGCTTCGTGGGAGATGCCCTCCATCAAACAGCCATCGCCCAGGAAGCAGTAAGTGTAGTGATCGACAATCTCATGGCCGTCGCGATTGAACTGGGCGGCGAGGATTTTCTCCGCCAGCGCCATGCCCACCGCATTGCTGACGCCCTGGCCCAAAGGCCCGGTGGTGGTTTCAATGCCGGGCGCGTAGCCGTACTCGGGGTGGCCCGGGGTTTTGGAGTGGAGTTGGCGGAATTGTTTGATCTCATCCATTGGCAGGTCGTAACCGGTGAGATGCAGCAGGGAGTAGACCAGCATGGAGCCATGGCCGTTGGACATGACAAAGCGGTCGCGACCGGGCCATTTGGGGTTGGCGGGGTTGTGGACCATGAAGTCGTTCCACAGTACTTCGGCGATGTCCGCCATACCCATGGGCGCGCCGGGGTGGCCGCTCTTGGCTTTTTGGACGGCGTCCATGCTGAGGGCACGTATGGCGTTGGCTAGTTCTTTACGGGATCGCATCTGGAAAACTCCTCTCACATTGGTCGGCAGACCCGCCGCTGGGCTTGGATTTTTAAAGGGGTCGGGCAAAAGACGGCTATTTTCCCCGAGAAGGGGGTGCAGGTAAACCATCGCCCGCCGGGGAGCGAGTGATGGTTAAAAAATGCAAATGCCGGTTGGATATTCGGCCTGAAATGGCTCCGAACGGAGGAAATCTAGCGTTCCAATCGCTCCCAGCGCCGCAACCGCGCACGCAGCTGCTCAATCTCCTCCAGCAATTCCACCGCCAGAGCAGCGCCGGCCAGGTTGAGGCCCAGGTCCTGGGTCAACCTATGGGCACAGCGCACACGGCGGATGCTCAACACCTGGAAACGCCAAAGGCCTGGTTCCGGCCCGGCGGGTTCTATCACCCCTTCCTCCACCAGAGCCAGAACCTGCTCCGTGGAAATCTGACAGACGCGGCACAACTCGCCAAGGGTGAGATGGAAGTCTTCCTCCGCCACCAGCGAAGTGTTTGGGTTGTTGCCCGTCATGGTCAAACTCCCAGCCCGGCGCGGGGCTTAAATTGAAAGGTTTTTGCCATCTGCTGATAGGCGGCTTTGGCCGCCTCCGAATCCGCCGGTGGCAGTGCGATCTGCAATACCACAAACAAATCCCCCGGCTCCGTCGCGGGCAACCCGCGTCCTTTAAGGCGCAGCTTGCTGCCGGCGCGGGAATTGGGTGGGATTTTCAAATCCACCGTACCTGTGGGGGTAGGCACTCTCACTGTGGCGCCGAGCGCGGCCTCCCAAGGCGCTACCGGCAAATCCAGATAAACCGTTTTCCCATCCAGGTGATACAGGGAATGCGGTTTGAATTCCACCTCCAGGTACAGGTCCCCGGCCGCTGCGCCTCCCGTCCCCGGTTCGCCCTGTCCGCTCAGGCGGATTTGCTGCCCTGGCATTATGCCCTTGGGGATTTTTACCTGGATATTGCGTTCCTGAAGACGCGGCCGGCCATCCGCGTCGAATTCGCTGTGCTTCAACGTGATGGTGCGCGCATTGCCCACGTAGGAATCCTCCAGGTCGATGAGGATTTTTGCATGGGAATTTCCGCCGCGCTGCGCGCCTCGGCCACTTCGACTGTAAAAATCCTGGCCAGCAGCGGCGCCCTGGGAAAATCCACCGCGCCCGAACAGCGTTTCAAAAAAGTCGCTGAATGCTTCCGGGTCCATCTGGGTGTAACCGCCACCCTGGGATTCAAAACCCTGCCCCCATCCCGGCGGTGGACGGAAATCCTGCCCCGCCTGCCAGTTGTTGCCGAGCTGATCATAAGCAGCGCGTTTTTCCGGATCTTTTAACACCTCATTGGCTTCGTTCAATTCTTTGAAGCGCGTTTCCGCATCCGGGTCTTTACTCACATCCGGATGATATTTACGAGCGAGCTTGCGATAGGCGCGCTTAATGGTGTCCTGATCGGCGTCGCGCGCCACGCCTAGAATCTTGTAATAGTCTCTGTATTCCATACACCGGATTCTCGATAAAAAGTCCGCCCGAAACGGGCGGACTATGGCAAACCATCAAGCGGTTCAAAGACCGGAACAGTCCGGTGCAACGAGCATCAGGCCGCCTTCACACCCCGGTCTTCGCGGTCATGTTCCAGCACAGTGCCATCCTTTGAATGGGTAGCAATGGCACCTTGGTTAATGGCTATGGTACGAGGCTTCATAGCCTCGGGAATTTCCTTAACCAAGCTGATTGTCAGCAGACCATTGTTCAGATCGGCCCCGGAGACTTCCACGAAGTCCGCCAGGTTGAACTTGCGTTCAAATGCCCGGTTGGCGATGCCTTGATGCAGATAGTGACGTTCCTCCTCCCGCGCCTTTTTGCCGCTCACGGTCAACACGCCTTTTTCCACCGTGATATCCAGTTCATCCCGATCAAATCCCGCCACCGCCAGGGTGACGGCGTAGCGGTTTTCACTCAGCATTTCGATGTTGTAGGGCGGATAACCGGACGCTACAGAATCGGTGCGCAGGGCGCTGTCCAGCAAAGATGCGAGGCGGTCAAAGCCTACGCTGTTGCGATAGAGGGGAGTCAAATCGATTGTGTTCATAACATATCCTCCAATAGAGCAATACGAAATAAAAACAATAAAACTGCGCGAAACCGCGGGTTCCGCGGTACCGGCGACACTCCAGTGGACGCACCGCCGGTATATCAGAAATAGGAACGGAAAAAGCGATTTCAAGGGGTCAAACTTGAAAGGTGGTTTCCCTCAGTGGACAGTGCTCTACAGTGTTAAAGTGGTTCGCCGTGGAATTGTGTACCTTTACCAGCCTTTAACGAGTAAACCACAATGGAATTCAACAAACGCTTTTGGCTGATTGAACTCCTGGCCTATTGGGAAGGGAGGGTGAATACCACCAGCCTGATTCATCATCTGGGTTTATCACGCCAGCAGAGCAGCGCCGATCTGAGTGCCTACAGCGCTCAAGCACCCACCAATCTCACCTACGATGTCTCCTTTAAAGCCTATCTGCCCACCAGCGAATTTCAGCGGCACTTTATCAGTGAGGATGTGGCGGAATATCTGTCATGGATGCAACATCCTTCGGCGGCACCTGCACCTATTTCCGCGCCCAGTGCCAAACTGGCTAACCTGGCTTTGCGCCTGCCACCGCGTAAAGTGGCACCTGAATTAATGCGCGGACTGGTGGCTGCCACCCGCCAACGTCTGCGGGTGGAAGTGGAATACGTTTCCCTCACCAATCCCAAAAGTGAAGCGCGGGTAATAGCGCCGCACACCTTCGTTAACACGGGTTTGCGTTGGCATTTGCGCGCCTGGTGCGAAAAAAGCGGCGGATTTCGCGACTTTGTGCTGAGCCGCTTTCGCGGTGTACCCCGTCTTCTGGATAAAGCTCAACAACCCGTGGAACACGACACCGCCTGGAACACGCAAATCACGATAATTCTCCAGGCCGATCCGCGCCTCAGCGTGCAACAGCGCGAGGTGTTGGAAAACGACTACCAGATGCTCGGCGGCCAACTGCACATCACCACCAAAGCCTGCATGGTGAATTATTTATTAAAGGAAATGCAGATCAACACCAAAATGCTCGACGGCAAGCCAGAAGCCCAGCAGCTGGTGCTGGTGAATCTGGAAGATATCAAACCCTGGTTATTTGAGTGAGATAAGCAACCGCTGCCTATCCCACTGCATTTTCTCTCAATACTTTTCGGCCTTCTGGCGATCCCAGTCCGGCTTTTGCGCGGTTGGCGCCCAGCACGCAGGCACCCACCAATAATGCAATCCACCAGGCGCTGGGATTTACACTCTCCTGCAACAGAAAAATGGCAGCAAGCAGTGTAAAAAACGGCTGTACCAATTGCGTCATGGCGATTTTTTCCATGGGGCCGCGCGCCAGCACTGCGTACCATAAAAACATTCCCGCAGATTGACTGATCAGTGCCAGGTAAATAATGGAAAGCCATGCGTTCAGGCTGAGATTTACCACCTGTGTCCAATAAATACCGAATTCCGCGCGCGGTAAATACCACAGCAACGCACCGAGGAGCAGCGGTAAATTCAGCACTATCGCCCAGCTCATTACCCTGCGCCCGCCAAATTCCCGGCTGAGACGCGCGCCCTCCACGTAACCGAACATGACAGCTATTACGGCCATGCCGAGCAGCAGGTCGCCCAACAGCAAATGCTCCACTGCCGTCACAAAAAACGTAAAGCTCAAAAGAGTTCCTGTGATAGCGAAAAACCAAAACACAGCTCCAGGATTGCGACGATCGCGGAGCGATGCATAAGCGGCGGTAAGCGCCGGCACGGCGGCCAATGCCACGGCGCCGTGGCTGCTGGGAACCTGGCGTAATGCAAAAGCCATCAACACACCAAATCCCAATACTGACCCGAGGGATGTTATTAAAAGCGGCTTCCAGATACGACGTGGCGGCCGCCAACCGTCGTGCAATACCAACGCCAGGCAAACGAGTCCGCCGCCCAATAACCGTAGAAATGTCACCAATTCCGGCGCCGCTTCAAAGGTGGCCAAACGGGTTAAAGGGACGGTAAAGCTAAAAAGAAAAACACAAAAAACAGCGAGTACATACTTCATGAGAAAAACACCGATTCCGATTGGTATCAGATTAGTGCAAACTCCACGACCAATACAGATACAGTTAGGCATAAAAACAACCAATACAGATTACGGGCACAACTTTTATGAATCTCTATGAGTCCCTGGCGGTGAAAATTGAGGAGCGGATTCGCGGCGGCAGTTTGGCGATAGGAGAGCGGCTTCCTTCCATCCGCAATCTGGGACGACAGGAAAATGCCAGCCCGGCCACGGTGGTGGGCGCTTATGAGCTGCTGAAAAGCCGCGGTCTCATCGAAGCACGGGAGCGCTCTGGATTTTATGTGGCCAGCTTTGCAGCACCGGCACTGTCCGAGGCCAAAGCAGCACCCGGATTCGTCAGACCCGCCAGTCTGGACCCGGAGGATTTGATCCTGTCGCTGCGGCAGGCGATGCACAATCCGCATATATTTCCCTTCGGCACCGCCGCACCTATGCCAGACTTTTTCCCCATCAAAGCGCTTAATCGGTGCTTTTCACAGGTTTTGCGCGACGAGCCGGCCACTGTATCGGAATATCGCTTTCCTCCGGGCGCTGAATCCTTGCGTCAGCAATTGCGCAAGCGCTTTTCCGGCATGGGAGTACGGTTGGCCGCGAACGATATCGTCACCACCAGCGGAGCCATTGATGCCATAGGCCTCGCGCTGAGCGCCGTGGCCCGGCCGGGGGATGTGGTTGCAGTGGAGACACCTACCTATTTCGGCATTTTGCAACTGGTGCGCGCCCTGGGTTATAAAATTCTGGAAATTCCGCTGGATACTGAACTCGGTCTAACACCCCAGAGATTCCAACAGGCATTGCAGAAATCCGCTGGTAAAATCAAAGCGCTGATCACTGTGGCGAATTTTTGTAATCCGCTGGGTTCGCTGATGAGCGATGCGAATAAACGACAACTGGTGCAATTGGCAGAAGATTCAGGCACCACGATTATTGAAGACGATATTTACGGCGACCTGGCTTTTGACGGCACCAGACCCAAACCGCTAAAAGCTTTCGATTCGCAGGACACAGTCATTTTGTGTGGCTCCTTTGCGAAAACCATCAGCCCGGCCCTGCGCGTGGGGTTCGCCTGCTCCCGCAAATTTGCGCCTGCCATTTTGGCGCAACGCGCCGCGCGGGTTTCCGGCGTTTCCGCCCTCGCGGAAGAAGCCCTGGCGCTTTATCTGGACTCCGGCCACTACGAGCGGCATTTGCGCAAAATCCGCAGCGCGTATCACACGCTCACAGCACAATACACCCACGCCATACTCAGCCACTTTCCCGCTGGAACCCGCGTCAGTCGCCCCCAGGGTGGATTTGTACTTTGGGTGGAATTGCCGGGCAAACCTGATGCGCGTCTTCTGCAGACCAAAGCGTTGGAAAAAAATATCAGCGTAGCGCCGGGACCGCTGTTCTCCTCTAACCACGGAGAATATGGTTCGTTTATTCGGATCAATTGCGCCATACCCTGGACAACACAGGCGCAAAAAGCTGTGGAAAAACTTGGTGGGGTTATTGCGAGACTTTGAGATACGGCTTCAGCGTGACACTTTCATATGTTCAAAATGACGCACATAGTCGTCCCAGTTGACACCGGGAAACTCTGGCCGGCCGAAATAATAGCCCTGCAATAAATCGCAACCCACTTCCTTGGCCAAGCGCAGTTGCACATCGGTTTCCACCCCTTCGGCAATGATTTCCAAATCCAGGCTGTGCCCCAGGGCGGTGATCGCTTCGATCACTTTGCGGTTGCGATTTTTGTTGACGTCCGCAAGGAAAAAATTGCGGTCTATTTTCAGCGTATCCAAAGGGAACCGCGTAAGGTAGGACATGGAACTATAACCGGTGCCGAAGTCGTCTATGGCGATGCGCAGGCCCGTGTCGTGCAACCCTTGCAGCACTTTTACACTCTTGTCGGGAAACCGCATCAGTGTGGATTCGGTAATTTCCAGTTCAACTTTCTGTGGATTGATGGCGTATTTTTGCAACGCATTCAAAACGCAGTCGGAGATGGCGGAGTTGTAGCAATAGTTAGCGGGAATATTCAGGCAGAGATCGGGATTGATCGCTTCCCCCTGCCATTTTTTTAATTGGGAAAACGCCGTGTTGAATAACCACTCGTGAAAAGGTTCAGTGAGATTCAGGCGATCGATCATCTCCATGAGTTCGAGTGCGTGCACCAGATAATCACTGCGCGGCCAGCGGCTCAAAACCTCCAGGCGTTTGAGCTCAAATGTTTTGGAATCCACGATCGGTTGATAAACCAGCGAAAGATCGCCCCGCGCTATGGCGCGCGGCAGCTCGGTTTCCAGAATATGCTGGCGGTTCCACTGATTCCGGTGCTGCTCGGAAAAGTTCACGATGTGAGCTTCGTCCTGCAGTTTGGCGCGACGCAAAGCCTGGTCCGCCTGCTTGATCAGCTCTTCAGCATTCTTTGCCGTGTCGGGATAAGTGGCGACGCCTATGGAAGCGCCGATGGACACCGTGTGTCCACCCAATTCAAAAGGTGCGTTAAGCGCGCTCAATAATTTATCGGCCACCTTGCGGCCTGTGCCGCTGTCCACCTGCTCCAGCAATACGACAAATTCGTCTCCGGCAATGCGCGCCGGGCTGTCGGTGCTGCGGCAATGGCTGCGAATGCGCTCCGCCACGGCTTGTAACAATTCATCACCCACCATATGGCCGTAGGTTTCATTCACCAACTTAAAGTGATCTACATCCATATAGAGGAGCGCACAGCGCTGCTTGTAACGGTCGCAGCGTTTCAACGCCAGCTCCAGGCGATTCATAAACAGGTTGCGGTTGATCAGGCCGGTGAGAACGTCGTAGTGCGCCAGGTGTTTCACTTGTTTATGCAATGAGCTCGCGCGCATGGCATTCCAAATCGCACCGTACAGACGCGCAGGCGTGAGTTCGGATTGCGGCAGGCAATCCTGGGCGCCGGCGTGCAACAGAGTCACCGCCAGTTCTTCACTGCCTGCAGCGGTGACGACCACCACAGGTAAAAGGTCGGCGCTGAATTCCTGGCGAATCATCTCCAGAAGAGATGCTCCTTCGCGCTGCGCCATAGCGGCGCCAATTACACAACAGGCGGGCTGCTCCGCTGCAATACGCTGGAGAGCCTCCGCACCGGATTCCATTTCAATAACGCCGGAAAACTCCTGCGCATAACGACGCAGGCAATCCACCAGAGCGCGACGCCCATCAGGGTCGTGATCGATGATCAAAATAGGTTGAGGTTGTACAACTGAACTCACCACACTACAGCTCCAGGGTGCCACACATGCGTATGCCTACCCTCACTCGATTGCGGGATCGGGAAACAGGCCCGGTAGGTTTGGACGCCAACTACGGGCGCATTACCACCGGTTAAAATCTCTCTTGAGCATAGCCGACCGGCTTGAAGCTGCAACCGCGCGACGGACTGCGGCGACACGTGGGCGAAGATCTGTGACCACCGTCATCTGGCCATAAGAGGGTTTTGGTTAGAGTGGCCGCGACACCCTCCAAGACCACGCACATCATGAACAGTCATATCCTGAAGACGCTGGCCGGTGGCCTGCTGCTTACACTTTCCGTACAGGCACAAAGCCACGCACTCTGGGATCCCAATGGATTGGTAAAACCCAGATCCAACCGGGACGACATCAAAACCGGCCCTTGCGGAGTAGCACGTACCGATACCGCGGTAACGCTGGCTGCAGGGTCCACCGTCAATCTTTCCATCGAACGCACGGTTTTCCACCGGGGCTACTTTCGCATAGCGTTTTCCCCCGCCAATGATCAGGACTTCGACAGCTATGTGCTGGCGGATCAGGTGCCAGAGAACAGCTCCCAGCATTTTTATACAGTGAGCGTGACCCTACCGGATATGGAGTGCAGTGCCTGTACCCTGCAATTGATCCAGGTGATGCTCGACCGCAATCCACCCACCAACTATTACTCCTGCGCGGATATACGCTTGGTTGCGGCCATGCCCAATCTGGCCCCGACACTCAACCTGGTGGCGGAACAAAACCACAACCTTGTCACGCGCACGATAGAACAACAGGGAAGGGTGACCCTCCAGGCGCAGATCGCCGACGCTAATGCCGGCGATACCCACGTCCTGGAATGGACCACCTCGGACAACCGTGTGGTCGATCTGGACCCGGCGGATACCCAATTCACTTTTGACCCCGCCTCTCTCCCGGTCGGGGATTTTCAAATAGGTGCGAAGGCCACCGACAACGGGGAGCCGCCCCTGAGCGACACGGCGGAAATAACGCTGACGATAGCGAGTGACGGCGCAACCAAGGGCGGTGTCAATGATATTTGGTCGCTGCTCCTGCTGTTGGTGCTGTTCTTACGGAAGCCTCTGTTGCCGCTGCACCGCAGTCGAGAGCGTTAAATAGCAGTAACAGAAATGGACCTTTTCCATTTATCCCGCTCCACCTCCGCCTATCCCGCACACGTCCGACAAAGCCGGACACTTTCTTAGAATATTTTTTCATCGTTAAATAAAATTTTTAACCAATCGCAGGGGTGATATAACCCGAATGATGGTGATTCTCTTTCTTCCAAATTTTAGGTACTTCTTTTTCGCCCCGCATCCCCGCCCAGACCGATAAGCTCCAATATTTACACGACCACCGGACTTTAATTTCCTTCTAACGGATTATTCCTGTTTTCAATAGCTGAAACGTCTAACCGAACCCTAATTGCCACTGCGCATTCTAGGGACGATACTTTTTCCATGAAAAAACAGACGCCAAAATTTCTTTGGTGCCCTATGCAAAAAATCAGGTGTTGATCGACTCATGCAAAAGTTGTCAGTGAAAGAAAATTCTGGATTTACTTTGATCGAGATGATGATCGTCGTCGCCTTGATCGCCATCCTCGCGGGCATAGCCTTGCCCGCGTATAACGGTTACGTCAACCGCAGCAAAATTAAAACCGCGCAGGCGGATTTAGTAGCGTTGAGTTTGAATTATGCGAATTACTACCAGCGCCGCCTAGCCTATCCGTTGAATACCGTAGATTTGAGCACGACAACAAAATTGACTACCACTTTTAAAGGCTGGTCACCCGCCTCAAAGGATTTTGATTTTAAGACGGACAGCACAATTGCATCTGGATCGAATTATAAAATTATTGCCACCGGAAAAAGCGGCACCGGTGTAAGCGGCTGCGTCGTCTCAATTGATAAAGACGCTGTCAAGGCGATCGGCAGTTGTTCCTACAGCGCAGACGGTAAATGGCTATGAAACAAAGCGGTTTTACTTTAATTGAAGTCATGATCGTCATTGCTATTGTTGCGCTGATCGCATTGGTAGCGGCGCCACTTTCCGGCAGTTGGGTACGCGACGCCGATTTGCTGAACGCAGAATCACAATTAACAGAAGCTGTGGCCCGTGCCAAAGCGTTGTCCCTGCGCAACAGTCGCGCAGCTACCGGTGAAAGTCCTGCTGCTGTCGTGTGCCGCTCGAGCACCAACCTGCTGACAGTGATGGAAGGCAGCACAGCCACTGCGCCCAGCTGCACACCAACGGGAACCCAGGTATGGCGGGCACAAATGAAAACCAATGTGAGTGTGCAAGTGGACAGTAAAGACTTGAGCTGCCTGTGCTTTAACAATAAAGGCGCCATCACCACGGCAACGCCCTGCACTACCAGCTGCGCCACCAGTACGACCTTTTCCTTGAACGCCAACGGCGGTGAACCTTTGGACGTGGCGATTTATTGAGAACCGGGAGATTTGATATGAAATTGAATTATCAAAAACAACGTGGCGATCTGCTGATCGAATCTCTGATCGGCATGGTGCTCATGGCCATCATCGGTATGGGCGTGGTGTTCGTCACTTCGAAAATGTCCGTATCGCAAAAAGATATGCGCTTACAGGAAATTGTCGTCAATCAATTGCGTGCACAATTGATGAATAACGGCAACGGCGTAATAAACCTGTGCGTGACCGAACCCCAAATCAATTTGCCAGGCATAGCACCGAGTGACGTCGATGTCGAAGTGAGGGGTTGTGGCAGCATGACCACGGCCAAAATCAAAGGAGTGGATATCCCGAATGTACAACGGCCATTGGTAATCTCCGTTAATCACAGCCAGCTGGGCGGTGAAATTATTGTCGGCGGAGCTTGGAACTGATTATGAGAAGCTTTTCATCACAACGCGGGCTGAGCCTTATCGGCCTGCTGATCGGCCTGTTGATTTCAGTCTTGTGCATTTTGGCCAGTCTGACGCTTTACAAAACCCTCATACGTGTGGCCACCGAAAGCAAGCTGGATTCCATGCACGACGGCCAATTGGCCACGGCTTCCCTGATTATACAAATGGAGGTGCAGAGCGCGGGTTACGGGATAACCAATGCTGGTGCCAACGATGTATTGGTGAGAGAACCTGTTTCAGGAGAGCGACAATTCCTCTGGCGTTACCAACATAACGGTACTTTCGAATGTCGCGGCTTACACGAATCCGGCGTGACAATAGCAGGTACCGGAGAAAAATTTCGAATACTGCATGTGGTTAAAGCAACCACGGGCTGCAATGGCACAGCAAATCTCGGCACTTTGGACTGGAGCACCAAGGTTTCTGTGCTCGGTCGCTGGCGTGTCTTTGAAGACTCAGTGGATGACGTAGGTTTGGATGATTACATCGTCGACAATAAAACGCTGTTTAATTTCTCGGTCACCACCACAGCATGCAATACCACCTATGGTGCCATTGCCAGCACCACAACCAACCATTTGCAGCTGAAGGTCACCGCGCCCAGCAGCGTCAATTTACAAGGCGCTACTGGTGTGGCTGAAAATGCATATGAATTTTGTCTAGCCAATACCTATCCCACCTAGGGGTCGCTTATGAAGTACCAGCGTATGAATAACACCGGATTTCCAAAACGAGAGCGCGGCATCGCTACTATTTTAATTGTGATACTGGTCGGTGTCGCACTGACAGCCACCGCGATGGGAATTATGCACTCCCTGCGCGCCACTCAGGAAAAGCAAGTGGCGGTGCACGCGGCAACGCACGCGCAGAATGGCCTGTGGACTGGAGTGGAAGCCCTGCGCAAGTATCTCGGCGGATTAACGCCGGCGAATATTGACCTGCTCAATGGCACTAATCAGGCGATCACCTTTGCTCAAACAAATCTTGGGTTAGGTTCTTTAGAGGCCCAAAACATTTTGGTTTCCGGCTCGGGTACAACACGCAGGGTTAAAGCCACCATAGTGAATAACCATGGAGATGCCAAAGCCTCTTCAGCGGTGGAAGTCACTTATGAGGTGGGTGCGGCGTCCAATGGCTATCAATTACCGGCGGTGCTGAATTTTAACGACGATTTGAAGCTGACCAGCAATTTGACTTTCGATAATCCCATGACCGTGAATGTTAAAGGCAATGTCAATATCACCAATGCCCACATCACAAATTTAGAGGGAATTAATGCGACGGGATCAGTCACTATCACGGCCAATGGTGCCGTTGATTTAGGAATAATCCATTCCAACGGCGATGTGACTTTAAGCGGTACGGAAGCGACTGCGAAGGAAATTAAGTCACAAGGCAAAGTAAGCCTTTCGGATACAGCCGGTGCACCTCTGATATCCGCTAATGGCAATGTAACCCATAACGCCAGCACTAATACCACCAGCCTGCGCAGTAGGGCTGATGTGACGGTGGGTAACAAGAGTGGCAACCACAGTCTGATTATTGCCGGCGGTGGAGTAACGATTAATTCGTCTTACGGTGGCACAGTCACTAATCTGTGGTCCGTAAATAAGATTGTAAATAGTTCTGCTACCGCACAACTTACCAACGTCTACGGTCAAGCAGGTTTAGATTGTCTTGCCGCGTGGACCAATTTCACCACCATAGCTATTAACGGCGTTTTTGGCACCGGCTGTGCTCCCGTCTCGAGTGCTGGTAAAACGGTTACGCGACCTGCCGGAGTTACCGTGAATGTTATGAATCCTGTACCGGCATTTAATATGCCTTCCCTAGCGGTAGATGTTTATCCATTTCGAGAGGAAGCCAACTATATCGTGAGCTATGAATCCGGGAAGATTAAAGTCTTGGTTAACAATATCAATGGATTAACGAACGGTACTTATTATGTGGGAAATGGCCGCGGAATTTGCGCCAGCGTGGACGCGAGTGGAAATTGCACCGGAACTATAAGTAAATATATATGCTTAGGTTATAGCGAAAACGAAGGATGTTTCTCTTATAAACGCGAGAGCTTTACCGTGGCAGATGACAACCAAGGCACCATTAGCTACCAAGCCCTACCTTCCGGGGCGCCTAATTCAAGCGGTACCTTCACCGTTGCGGGCGGCGGAATTGCGCCTGGAATATGGTGGATTGACGGAAACGTGGTATTGAGCAATGGCTATAACAACGGAACGCTGTTAGTCACCGGCAATATTGCCACCAGCAACCACTATCGCGGTGCGGCGGTGAACTACGGCGGCGAGCCGATCGTCTATTCCGGTCAGGCACGGGGTGCACGCACTACACCCTATCAAGAGGTTTGCCAAGCAATTGGGACCGGAATGAAAGCTGAAATGAGTCACCTGGTCGACACCTACAAAAACCGTTTCAAAGACCAATATCCGACGAATTTGTGCAATAAAACAGGTTCAGGAACCTATACCCCCCATCGTCTTGGGAATATTGCTCTGGCGGCTGGTGGTACTCGCACAGTAGCCCTGGGCGGTAATGGCACCACCTATGGTGGCGGTGATATCAGTATCAAGTCCAACTCGAATGTGTTTGGGATAGTGTTGGCTGGCGGTTACTTTGTGGCGCGGAATAATGTCGCAATCATGGGTTATGTGTCGGCAGCCGTACAGGGCGAGAAACGAACCGGCGCCCTTAAAAACTTGTCTGATGGGGATGTAAAAATCTATACCGATTCGGCTACCGAGTGGTATTCGCCAAATACAGTACCTTGGATGGGTGCGCAACCCTGCACTGTGGGTTGCGGCTCCGCGCCGGGTTCCAACTCAAAAGTACTCTGGTCAAGATATCTGTAAAAAAAATACCCAAAAAAACGGCTCCAATCAGGAGCCGTTTTTTATTGTCCCCTATTATTTCTTAAGCGTTTGCCGCCGCTGGCTGAAGCGTGGCTCTGGCAATCGTTTTACGCAGGTTGACCATGGAATTGAGGTGAAGATAAATCATTTCCAATTCGTCCGTCTGAGCTAATTCTGCGAGTTTTTCGGCTGGAACCTTTTTCAATTTATCGCGGCTGACGACAAAAAACCCGCTCAGGGAACCTTCACGGCCGTCGGGCATTTTGAATTGCGCGCCCATGGGCTCCAACAGATCCAGTTCTTCCAGTTTTTTGCAGAAAACTTGCGTGCGATGGAAGTGATTCTGGTATTCCTGCAAAAATTCCAACACTTTCTTCAAGTACGGGGAGCTTTCACCGCCTTCGGTGAATAACCGCTCGCCTTCGCCGTTTTGACGACAACCGGCAAATGTTTCGTCCAGGCATAACGTCAGGGTTTTGCCTTCATCCGCAGTTGAAAACACGAATGGGTAACGACGCACAAATGCGGGAATGTAGTCCGCCTTCCATTTGCCATCCGCCCCGACAAACAGGTTCTCCCCGGCACGCACGCCCATGACCGCGATCGGCATCAAGCCCTCAGTGGCGCGGGCAAAAACCAGGGAAAATTCACGCGCAGCATTGGGAAACTCTACAGCGGTCAGAGGCGCGGAATGGAGGCCTTTGGCAAAGGCAAAACTCTCCGAACCAACAATCGACCAATTGGCATGGCTGTGTTTGTTGAGTGGCGTAATGTTTTTATAAAACGACGTGGGGTTGGACATAAAAGGCTCCAGATCAGGGACTGTCCCATACATGGCGGGGTGAAAGGATCGACAAACCCTGAGGGCCGGCCGAGTGCGGCGGTAAATTACCACTATCTGGCGCAGGTGTCCCGCCCCATCACCTCCACGCACCGCCTGGAACGCGAAGTGGGAATATATTCAATTCATATAACTTAAGGAGATAAATTTCAGTTGGTATTAAAACCAACAACCCTAGATTTGTTTTTTCTATAGCCTTCTACTGAACCGCATAAGCTCAGTGCCGCTGCTAGTATCAAACATAGAGAGCATCACATTTTCTCTGTGTTCAGCACCACCTCCTGCAGGGATGACCCGTTTGCCCACACGACTCCATCGAGCGGTGTTTATGCATCTTCAACAGTCCGTCGACATCAATGCCAAAGCGGACCGTTCCGAGCACCGTGACCTCGGAGAACTGCGCAAGCGTTTCCTGCGCATCAATGCGGACCGTTTACAGCGTACCCGCATGGCCCTCAACCACCAGCAGGACTTATTTCTCTGCGTCCTGCCGCTGCTGTTTCACAGCAACCATCCAGTATTACCTGGCTATGTCAGTCACGGTACGCCCTCCGGCATCAGCGGCTTCAAACCCAGCAAAACCGATCTCAACTACGGCAGAGCGGTGGCGCGCAGCTTTTGCCTGACCGGCGGATACCACGGCGAGGACATCTGGTCCATTTTTCTGATGGGCAGTGTGGGCACCCTGGCGCAGAGCAGCCACAGTGACTTCGATGTATGGCTGTGCCACAAACCCGGCCTGCCCACCGCCGCACTGAAGGAGCTGGAGCAGAAGTGTCAACGCATCAGCCAGTGGGCCAGAACCCTGCGCCTGGACGTGCACTTTTTTCTGATGGACTGCGAAGCCTTCCGTGCCGGCGCGCCCCTGAGCCTTGATGCGGAATCCAGCGGCAGCGCGCAGCGCATGTTGTTGCTCGATGAGTTTTACCGCACCGCCCTGCACTTGGCCGGGCGTCTACCCCTGTGGTGGTTTATTCCGCCGGGACAGGAAGCCGAATACGACAACGTCGCGCGCGAACTCCTGGACAAGCGCTTTCTGCGCCCGGGTACCGTGCTCGACTTCGGCCCGGTCAATCGCATACCCGACGGTGAATTTATCGGCGCGGGCATCTGGCAACTCTACAAAGCCATAGGATCGCCCTATAAATCCACGCTCAAGCTGTTGCTGCTGGAAGCCTATGTCCACGATTACCCACATATCACGCCTCTGGCAGTGGACTATAAAAAACTCATCTACGAACGCGACCAGCAGATCAACGACCTCGATCCCTATTTGTTGGTGTTCCGCCGCATTGAACGCCATTTAAGCGGGGAAAGTGATAACAGCCGCCTCGAACTGGCGCGGCGCAGCCTCTATTTCAAAGTCAACAAACCTCTGTCTAAAGCGCCCAGCCTGCGCGGCAAATCCTGGCAACGGGAGTTGATGGAAAGGCTCACACAGGAATGGGGCTGGACCGACGATTACATACGGCTGTTGGACCAGCGCCAGGAATGGAAAGCCCTGCAGGTGCGCGAAGAGCGCAACCAGCTGGTACACACGCTGAACCACAGCTACCGCGTATTGTTGGATTTTGCCCAGCGCAGTGGCGCGGCGCGCTCCATATCCTCCGGGGAACTGAACGAGCTGGGTCGCAAACTGCAGGCGGCGTTCGAGCGGCGCCCCGGTAAGGTGGAGTGGATCAACCCCGGCATTTCCAAGGACATCAGCGAGCCTGCTCTGGCGGTTGTGGAAGCCCGCACCATCGAAAACGACAGTCGCAACGAGACCCTAGTGTGGCAACTGCACACCTGGGACGGGGACAACAAAGTCTTGTTACGGCAAACCGGAAGCCCGGTGGAATTGCTGTTCTGGTGCTACGTGAATCGCATTATTGAAGGTCATGTGCGCCTGGACCTCACCGAGGCACCCAATACCAGCGAAAGCCAGCTGCGCCGCACCTTGGCACGGCTGCAACAATGGCTGCCCCTGTCTCTGCCGCCCGCCGCCGATGAGGCATTCAAAAAGCCAGCCGCGCCGATAAGGGTGCTCATGTTGCTGAATGTGGCGGCGGAGACGCCCTCACCCTTCGGTGGCCATGTACACCGCTTGAGCAGCAACAGCGATGCGCTGCGTTACGGTGGTATGGAGGAAAACCTGGTGGCCAGTGTGGATCTGCTGGTGCGCAACAGCTGGCAGGAGCTGACCTGCCAGAGATTCATCGGTAAGAATGCGCTGCTGCAGGCCATGCAGGAATATCTTTCCCTGTGCCTGCCGGGCACCCATCAGGCGCCGCCGCAACTGGAAATCGACTGCCTGGGTACCGCCCATGCCACTTTGATCACGCAACGGGTGCGGCAATGGTTTCACGAAATCTCCGCGTGTTATTACAGCGGCGCCAAACCCTCCGCGACCCGCTTTGTGTTCGCGCTTGCGGACCGCTATTACAGCCTGCAATTCCAGGGGATGAAGCTGGCCCTGCTCAGTCACAAGAATCTCGATCAGCTGCAGCACTATCTGGGAGAAGCGCAGCGGCGCTACAGCCCCATAGTCGTGGACAGTTACGCCCTGCATAACCACCCCATCAAACTCATCGCCCGCCGGATTTCCGCTCGGGCGGTGCACGTATTTTTTCGGCGTCGACAAACCCATATGGATGTGTATGTGGTGGACGAGAAAGGCTCGATGGTGTCGTTCGCCAGCGACTACACACCGGGACTCAACGCTCTGAGCGCCCTCAGCGTCTTCCTGCGTTCTGTACTGCAAGAGGTGGGCGACCCTCAGAGCCGTGAAATGGGTGGCGACTTTGGCGTACATCCCGTGGAATTCCATGAGTTGCGGGAAGACGTCCAGCATCATCTCAGCCTGATGCCAAGATTGATCGTCCCGGACAAGAACGCCCAGCATCTGGCCCTGACCGTCAAGGCCCGCTGCAATGAGCAAGGTTTATTCGAATACGATTTTTTCTGTGAGCAACAATCCTTCATCTGGGCCCAGTTGAAACAGGACGTGTTCTACGTTACCGCCCAATACATACTGCAACGCCGCCACAGCCAGGAACGCTACCCGGTGTTCATTACCGGCCTGAACCTGGACCAATGCCGCGAGCAGTTGAGCTCCACACAGGCATTGCAGATCAGCCACTACTTGCGGGTCAAAATTGATCTGGAAACCAAGTTGAGCGCCGCCCTGCGCGCGCTGAATTAGCCCCACCAAAATCCGCGGGTTATCTCGTAAATCCGGTGATAAAATGCCGCCGCGCTGTCATGGGCCGGTGCCCACGCTTCACGCGGCGCTCACTTCTGCACCAATAACCCAATCAACCGTCGTCGGACTCGAATGAAAATTTACGTGCTCAGTCTGCCCAGTGATACCGCTAGACGTGAGCCATTGGAACGCCAGCTCCAGTCATTGGGTTTGGATTACGAAATATTTGACGCTGTCGATGGCCGCCAAGGTTTGGCGGAGGAATATCACGACCGTGTGGATTTTGACGGCGCCCGGCGCACGTTGGGTCGGGGTTTGGGCAGTGGAGAGGCCGCCTGCGCCATTTCCCACGCGCTGATTTACGAAAAGATATTGCGCGAAGGCAACGAGTGGACCCTGGTGCTGGAAGATGATGTTGCCGTGGATGCAAATCTGGTCCAGATTCTGGCAAATAAAACCTATCAACAATGCGATTTGCTGCTGTTGAATCATCGATTCAGCTACGTTTGGCCTTTCTCGAAGACCAAGTTATTTGACGATTTCCACAGCTACCGGCTGCTGTTGCCCTGTTGGATGACTGCAGGTTATGTTATTTCGCGGCGCGGAGCTGAATACCTGTTGCGGCACACCAGGCCCATAAGATCCACCGCCGACTGGCCAGGAGATATCACTGAAATCAGCGCAAGAGTCTGCGTGCCAGTGCTTGTTCAACACCCGAACGAAAGCGCCTCCACACTTGCCCGTGAACGGACACGCGGTGAACGTCGGGGGCGGTTCTTTAAGGCGAGCTATTGGAATCGCTGGCTGCGCAAACGCATCAGCAGTCGCATTGCCTAACCTGTAAATCCATAATCCCGCCACGGGAGGCCGCTTTGATTTTTTTTCTTTTTTCCTACAACCGCGGACCATTGCTGAAAAACTGCGTTGCATCCATCGAGCACTGCGCGCCCAGCGACACCCTGATTATTTACGACGATAACAGCGATGATCCGGAAACCCGTGCGGTATTGGCCGACATCGGTAAACGCCATGAAGTGCGCTCCATGGATGACAAAAAATCCAAAAGCCAACACGGCGCGCTGTACACCAATATGCAGCGGGCCATGGAATCGGTTGCTGGCGACGAGCTGATTTTTTTCATCCAGGATGACGCCCAATTGATCCGCCCGATCACAGCGGACGACCGCACTTTTATCGCGGATTATTTTGCGCAAAATCCCAAGGCGGGTTTTCTGGCCCCGGTTTTCCAAAAACGCATCACCAAACAACGGACACTGGATCGTTTCATCTACGATCCAAAGCTGGGCGTGTATCACTGCCATCACACCAGTCGCATCGAAGTTGCCGGTGTGTACTATTCCGATATATCCCTCACCACCCGTCAAAGGCTGCGCGAGGTGGATTGGCGTTTCAGTCCAGGGGAATACCAAAATGAAATCCAGGCAAAAGCCAATTTCCTTAAGATGGGTTATATGCATTCCCCCCTCGCCATGCAGCTCCCCAACGCACCGGCGTATCGCAACAAAAAGAAAACACTGGCATTCCAGATCGCTGAAAAAATCAATCAGTCGGGTTTGTACAAATTCCAGTACATGCAGGATGATCAGGTGGCACAGCTTAAACGTCGGCCAGGTTCCCAGGTTCCCATAGCCGAGGATTATCTGGAAACCGAACCACCATTGAAAAAACCCTGGATTTTCCATCCGCTGAGGCGCTCGCGTCTATTGCGCAAACTCGACAAACTGGAACTTTTCCTGAAAAAACTCACCGCCCACCAGGCCTGAACAATGCAGCTGTCCGTCATTATTTCCACGTACAACTCACCCGCATGGCTGGAAAAAGTGCTCTGGGGCTACACCTGCCAGACGCACCGGGAATTCCAGTTGATCATCGCCGACGACGGCTCCGACCAGCGCACCACCGAATTGCTGGATCGTATGCGCGTGGAAACCGGCCTCGACATTCAACATGTCTGGCAGGAAGACAAAGGATTCCGCAAATGTCGCATTCTCAACAAAGCCATCCTGCAGGCGCGACATGATTATCTGGTGTTTACCGATGGTGATTGTATTCCGCGCAAGGATTTTCTCTCGGTTCACGCCGGTGAAGCGCAATCCGGGCACTACCTGTCCGGGAGTTACTTCAAATTACCCATGGAGACCAGCCAAACCATTACCCGCGACGACATCCTCAGCGGCCGTTGTTTCGATCTGCCCTGGCTGCGTCAGCATGGGCTTGGCTTTTGGCGCAAGAGCTACAAAATCGCTTTTAGCGGCGCTGTCGCCAAGGTGCTCAACCGATTGACCACGACCCGATGCAACCTTAAAGGCTCGAACGCCTCCGCCTGGAAAAAAGATATTTTGGCAGTAAATGGTTTTGACGAACGCATGCCCTGGGGCGGCGAGGATCGGGAATTCGGTGTGCGTCTGATCAATTCCGGTATCAAGCCAAAACACGTGCGCTACAACGCCATAGTTCTGCACCTGGATCATGCACGGGGTTATGTGGATCCCGAGCGGGTCAAAGCCAACAAGCAACTGCGCATCTACAACGAAAAAAACAAAATCACCAAAACGGAATTTGGCATAGCACAGTTGGGAAATGTGGATTAGCAAATAAGAGACACACAAAAACTCAGGCCAAAAAAAAGCCGGTGCAAAACACCGGCTTTTTTGTAAACAGCAGAAATTAAATGCCGGGAGGGCAAGCGCCTAAAGTGCCACCCGCGTTGCCCGAAGGCAATTGGCCATTCAGCTGCTGCAAAATATTTTCGGTCTTCTGAGTGATAAATGTCAGCAGCCCTGGATCCGGCCCATAAATACCAGCACCGCGGCCACCGGCAATGTTGCTGTTGGCCGGCAGTCCCTGGTCCAGAGCCAGGCGAAATTCGTCATAGGTGAAAAATTTCGTGGGGTCGCTTTTCACATAGCTGTCGATCAAGGTGGCGAGCCCGTCGATTTTGCTGCGCATGATTTGCGGGTTGTAGAAGTTTTCAATCAGGCGACGCAATTCGGCTTTATAACGATTGCGCAATTCCGGATCTTTCAACACCACATCCAGCAAAGGTCGCACGGGATTGGCGTCGTGAACCGGATTGTCGATCACATGGTTTACGATGCGGCACTGAGAGACGGGTGACGGCGCGGCTCCGCCAAAACCACCACCACCGAAACCGCCGCCACCAAACCCGCCGCCAATATTGATCGCCGCACCATTGCCCCAAAGGCCGAAACCCAGATTGAAATCCCAAGGCAAATAGGTGAATTGGTTTTTGCTGCGCTCTTCATACAGATAAAAATTATTGGCCGTCGCCCCAGCTGGGCTGTCCATATTGCCGGTCAACACCAGCGCGGCCAAATATTTAATGGTGAGATCCACATCCACACGCGAGCGCGCCGTTGCGGCGTTGCCACTGTTGATGTCCTGAATAAATCGCACCAGGGCCGCGCCCTCCTGGGAAGTACCAACGGTGTCGGAATTATTTTCCAGCGGCAGACCAGCGCGGTAATTGGCGTAGCTGGTGCCGTTCAGCGTCAGACGTTGCAACAGCTCGCCTTTGTGCAAATCACCCAGGTCATCCGCGTCGGCCGGAAAATGCTTTTCCAAAAATTCCGTATCGATCATTTCGATCATCTGATACAGGCCAAGGTGTTCACCTGCCACATACAAGTCCACGTAGGACACTTCCGGTGCTGGTACACCCGCGTCGCGCATCAGGTCATAGGCCAGTAAATCGCGCATAAAGGAAGGGTCGGAAAAACTCTGGTTGAACACCAGTTTTTTCATACCCATGAATTTTTGGTCCACGTATTCGTTCATGTCCACCTTGAAACCAAAACGCTTGGATCCCTGGGGAATGGACATCAAGGATCCTTGGCCCTTGAGGCGGAAACCCACATTCGCGATTTTGGCGCCGTTGAGTTCAAAGTCCGCGGGGTAATTCACCTCCTGCCGCGAGCTGAGAATGGTTTGCCAGGTGGCCGTATCAATATTCACCCGGGCGGTAAAAACCCGGTCGCGGGTAAACAGCACATAGGCGACATTTTCGTAACCTGGCGTCGGATACAGCTCCGACCATGCGGTGGCGGCATCGCTCAAGCGCCCGTAGCTGCGGCCGTTTTTGCTCTGGTCCCGGCCCCACACCACATAATCCACTTCCTCGTTGTTATGAAATAGTGAGATGGAATCTTCGCGCCCCAAACCAAAAGTGACATGGGCGGTGCCATCCGTCGGCGCATCGCCGCCGGCGACCACCACCAGCCGCTCCCCAGGTTGCAGCGTGCGGCTCGGCAATGCCTCCAGGGGGTTGCTGTCATCTGTAAGACGGAATTCACCGAGGTTGACCGCGGAAGCGCCCGTATTCACCAGCTCTATCCAATCCGCACCTGAGTGGAAGTTGGGGCGGTCCGACTGCGCGACCACTTCGCTGATGCGCAGGGGAGAATTACCGCTGGGCGCACCGCGCACGATTTCGTCGGGCACCGATGTCGCCACGCGATTGGCCGCACCTGGCGTCGGCTCCAGCACCTGTGGAGCGCCGTTGAGCAGGCCATAGCTGGCACCTTCGGGGGCTTGGCCCTCCGTCCAGGCGAGGCTGCTGATAAGCTCGCCATTCCAATAAAGGCTGACCACATCGGTTCCACCCAATTTGAAGGGAACGGAAGGTGAGGGCGGGTTGGCGTCGTCCTTATCCGCGGCGGCGACAACCAGGTACTGTCCAGCCGCGAGCGAAACGGCCGGCAGGGCAATCTGTGCACTGTCGCTGTCTGCTAAAGCGTAATTCGCCAGGTTCACGCTGGAATTGCCCGCGTTGTAGATTTCGATCCAGTCGTTCCCGGCCAGATAATCCTGGGTGGCGGATTTAGCGACCACCTCGTTGATCAGTAGATCTGCGGCTATAGGACCGCCTGAAGAACTGGCGCTGGATGAGCTTGAAGAGGTAGAACTTGAAGAGCTCGAATTGGATGAACTGGAACTTGATGAATTCGAGCTGGATGAACTGGAACTCGATGGATTGTCGGACCCGCCACAAGCGGTGAGCATAGACAAAACCAACAGCATCGAGATGCCGTATCGCTTACACATAAATACTCCTAACCATGTCCACGCGGGATTTTTATGATGGCCTCCCAAAAACCCGGCCCGACCCCACGCATCGGTAGCCCAGGCTTAGAAGAATGAGACGCCTATGTGGGACAGTATCTCCCATATGAGGACCGGTTTTGTAAGGGGAATTCCCGGTTTTGGTAGCCTTCCCACAAAAAATAATGAAAAAG
>Ga0164241_10001029_pt1 | contig 38747 bp, 66 predicted proteins | sample OricomyardsoilBY_FD_108780 | JGI IMG/M metagenome (GOLD analysis project Ga0164241, IMG submission 108780) | Backyard soil microbial communities from Emeryville, California, USA - Original compost - Back yard soil (BY) | ecosystem: Environmental > Terrestrial > Soil > Unclassified | place: USA... | reverse complement strand
GGCTACCCAAAAAGACCCCAAGCAGATTTGGGTCAGTCAGCCATTGCATGGGAGGTTCCGGTTTGCCGCCGAAAACCTGACTTACAAGGGTATCATGAACTGCAAAAATTCCGATGTCCTCATGACAGCCGCCCTTGACGCCCTGTCTGAAAAGCTCGGGGTGAAGCTGTGACCCGCGAATACTGGATATGGGCCATTGTAGGGACTGGAATGGCCTGCAACGTGGCCTCATGGGTAGTCATATATCTTACCCGGCCTACCCGTTGGGAAGGGGTCAAATTTGAAGGGAGAGACGATGAACACGCTTAAAAAGTGGCTTTTGCTGTCTCCTTTCGTGATGTCAGCCATTCTAGCAGGGCATCTTCTGGCGGATTGGCTGGCCCCTAAACTTTTCTAGAAATCTCCAACATTTATTGGAAGGATTGATTACCTTTAGGGAAGTCAAACAAGGAGTCAAAATGAACGTACTCGACCAACTTCTCGCCCAGCTCCCCGAGGGGGCTACCATCACCCGCCGCGCTCATTCGTGGGTAGTGGAAACCCCTGAGCGTAAGGGTTACCTGTCATGCGGGTCAACCCCTACCTTGGCCCTCAGTCATTGTCTTAAAGGGGCTGCTAAAGCCGAACTGGACGCCTTGGAAGGGCTTGCCAAATGACCGCCGCGCAGCGTGAAAAGTGGGAAATGCGTCAACTGGACGCCCACCTAGAAGAAGCCCCCGAATACGACTACAAGCGGTACAGGAATCTTCCTTACCGTGAAATGGGCGGCGTTTGGGTGGATGCTGACGGGGAACCCGTTGAGGAAGCCGTAGCCATTCGGGAGAATGACGCGGAGTGTGAGAGACAGGACGAACGTAAGAGAGAGGCCGAAGAAGCCCTTTGGGACGAAGGAGACTGGTGATGAACCGTTTAAGCTGGACGTGGGCAATCGGAACGTGGAACTCAAAGAGCAAAACGGTTTCCGTATGTCTTTTCGGATTCGGGTTTGGGGTGCGGCTTTCGCCTTGGCGTGAGGCCCATATTTCAACCCCTTGGGACACGTACTTTTGGAGACGCCGCTAATGCTTTCCATAGACCGTATCAAGCGCCTAAAAGCCCTTCCTAGCCTTATGAGAATGGAAGAAAAACTAGAACTGCTGGAACTGGCCGAGAAGCACCACCCGGATAACTTTATGAAGGATGTCGCTTGGTATAAGCCTGACCCCTTGGGGGATGAAATAGCCTCCTACGAGAATCCTTCATCGTAAAACCCCGCTTGCGTATGCCCCGGCGTATAGCGGTTCACTAAAGGGGCGTTAAAAGGCTAAACAACCGAGAAAGGTTTTTATCATGCCTACTTACATCGAAGAGAACGAGAATCAGCAGGAACGCGAGAAACACCCGGCAGGAATGGCTAACGCCGTCTGCCTGTGGATCGAGGACATCGGACGCCACAAGGGCGAATGGAAGGGCAAAGAGAAGATCCAGCGCAAGTTGCTTTTCTTCTGGGAAACATCCAAGAAACAGGCCGATGGAAAGCCGTTCATCATTTCCAAGAAGTACACCGCGTCCATGTACGAAAGTGCCCAGCTTCGGGCCGACCTCGCTGCATGGAATGGTGGGGATTTCACGGAAGCCGAACTCAAGCGGTTTGACGTGGATATGTTCTTGGGGCGTCCCTGCCTCCTGAATTTCGTCCACACCACGGACGGCAAGTATTCGAACATCGCCAGCATCACCCCCCTCATGGACGGTATGGCCCCCTTGGTTCCCGTGAACAAGGAAAAACCGGAATGGTTGACCAAGTGGGTTGCGAAACTCCGGGCGGCGTCGATGGATGCGGGCAGCGAGAATCAGGCTCCGCCGCACGACGATTCGGAATTACCGTTCTAGCCTTCCGTTTTATAGGGCTTTTGACTACATTTATTCAGATGAAAACCTGCTTCAAATGTTTCAAAAGCCTTCCTTTTACGGAGTTCTACAAACACCCAGCCATGGGCGACGGCTATTTGGGAAAATGCAAAGACTGCACCAAGGCTGACACCAAGGCTAGGGCGGAAGAAAAAAGCAAAGACCCTAAATGGATTATCTCCGAAAGGAAGCGCGGGAGGGAGAAATACCACCGCCTTGGATACAAAGACATTCATAAAACCCCTTCGGATAGGGCTTCAAGGGCGGCGAAGGCATTTAGGAATGCGTACCCAGAGAAAAAAGCGGCATATCACGCGGTATGCAAGATTAAGGTGAAGGAAGGGCATAACAACCATCATTGGTCTTATAGTCAAGAACACTTTTTAGACACGATAGAACTTACTATCGCAGACCACGCAAAAGCGCACCGATACTTGTCATACGACCAGTCAATCAAGAGGTACAGAACAATGCACGGAACCGACCTGTCAACCAAAAGAAAACATTTGCGCTACATCAAGGCCGCAATCGGATTGCCAGACTAAAACACACCACCTAACAGCCAGTCCGGGGTATTCTAAAGGCTCCGAGGATTGCAGCCCGTGAGATCGGTTCGAGTCGGGCCTTTTTGAAAGAACCTTATGACCTTATCCTCTGCGAAACTCCGTGCAAGCCTCAACGTGCCCCTGCAAGCCTGTCTTACCAAGGATCAGGCCCGTAAGGTATGTCTGGAGTTTCAAGCCCTGCACGGGCGGTCTATATGGCCTCAGCAGACGTTCCATGGAGGGGAGTTTTCGCAAGAGACGTTCGAATCCCTCGCACTAGCCCATTTGGAGAGGGTCAGGGAAGACGACGAAATAGCCGCCGCGTGGCCTCGCAACCTGAACCTGTGCCGGAACTTTGAGCAGTTCGAAGCATTGAGGCGGCAATTGGAGAGAACGGTTTTGCGGGAGGACACCGCGAATTATGACTTGCTCTTGGAAAAGGGGCGAGAGCTTGGGCACCCGGACTACTTGGAGGAATGATGACCAAAGAAATCGTTGTCCCCATCACACGCCACCCCTATTTGACAAAAGTGGTTCCTGGCTCCCCTGAAGTGGTAGCAGGATTCATTTTGTCAAAGGGGATGGACTGGGAAGGGGAAATGGTTCTGCGGGACAAGAAGGTAAAGCGGTCGCGGGGGCGAGAAGGGGAGGAAGGGAATCAGGACGGGGCTTTCTTTGGGCCGATAATGAAAGTCCTGATGGAAGAGATATGGCAGACGAAGAACAAGGACGAAGCGTATATTCGCACCCTAGAGGAAGTGTCATATGTCATGGAGAGGAATCCCAAAGGGGGCCACCCACTCAAGCGGCTAATCCATGTATCGGACATGGACATGGGGCAGATGGCCCGGCTCATTGACGATGTACTTCAATGGGCCGCTCAAGAGCACGGCGTGTACCTTGAAAGTCCAGATCCAAAAAAGGCAAAGCGTTGGAAAGAACGGTTTAAACGAGAGTATCAACAAAAGGAGCAATGATGCAAATAGTAGAAGGCGCGTATTACAAGAGGCGGGATGGGGAAGTGGTGGGGCCTGCGGAGCCTAATCAACACAAAACCGCGAGATATCCTTGGAACATTCCCTTGAATGGTGGTTTTTGGGGATACACGGATAACGGGGAAAGTTGCCTTAGCGACAGAAACGATGACATAATCGAGCGCGTCAACCCTGACGGGACACCTTACAAGGAGAAAAGCATGACCAGCAAAACCTGCGTAACGGCGGAAGACCCGATTGAAATGGGTGCCGCTGGCGTTGTCTTGGGGGCGGCATACCAAGACGGGCACGAAAAGCTTTACGGTTTCGATAGTGGCGGCAAGCCTATGGCTTGTTATTCGGGGGCCGACGTGTTTTCTTCCCCCCTTGTAAAACCGCTTCTTGCTCGCTTACGCACCGAATGCAAGCCGCTGGTGAAGCTGCCGATGACGGTGGAGCAGTTCGTAAAAATTGCCCGCGTTTATTTCGGGTACATGCAGGAGCCTATCGGCAACAGCCACAAAAGCGCCATGCTGGACGCCCTCGCCGCCGAAGGGTTTGAGGTGACGGGATGACCCGCCTCAAAAAGACGGGGAACCCCGCTACCTCAAAGAGGTTGCGCGCGGTAGAAAAACTTATCAGCAGAAAACGCGGCGCAACAAGCCTTGAAATAGCCTATGCTACGGGTTCCATGTCCCCGCATAGTGACGTAAGCCGCCTTAGAACCTTCCATGCGGACTCTAGTAGCCCATGGGTAGTCCTCAAGGCCCAGTACATGTACACCACCGTTAACGGGTACAGGGTGAACAGGTTTAGGATGGTGAGGAAATGAAGGAGGATATGATTCTTTGGATTCTTTGTATTGCTTTCCTTACCGTATGCGCATTCCGAAAACTTTCCGTATTCGGGTATGTGATGTTGTCAACCCTTTTTGTATGGGGAACAATTCTTATCTGGGTAAAACCATGACCGCCTTAAAAAACCATACCTGCGACATCTGCAACGCCCCCATTGGCCCCGGTGGAGCGGTCACCAAGACCCGTAAAGCCTGCGAAAAGCATAATCTCCTTATAGGCCGTTTCAGTCTTAAGGAGAGCTACGGGAAGGCGGGCGACAGGTACAAGCGTGAAGGCGCTGGTGGCCGGGCGATTAAAGTAGGTGGTATGTCTATGGGAAGGAATTTCAGAGGGTAAAAGTAAAATGAAAAACAAGCTAACTACGTGTGATTTTTGCGATAAATACCCAGACGCATTTCAAGGCACGCACAATGCTTTTTGTTCGTCCCATATCAACAAAAAGTCTCAGGCGGCGGCGAACAGCGGAGGCCCAGCAATTACGAAAAGGAACAGGGCATCTAAAATTGCGGCGTCTTTTGATATTCACGCACGAATTTCGTTTAAGTCTGCTGCCAATATTGACGGGTTTGACTCCCACGGAGCGATGTAAATGCCGCCTAAAGGCTACAAGTTCAGCGAAGAATCAAAAGCTAAAATGTCCGCCTCCTGCAAGGCCGCTTGGGCCAACCCTAAGAAAAGAGCGGCTAGAACAAAGCCCCTAAAGAATCGTCCTAGATCCCAAGAGACAAAGGATAAAATCAAGGCGTCCAAGCTGGCCTTTCACCAAGGGGTCAGGGAGAGGGCCATTGCCTCGGCTAAAAGGCTGTCGGAAAAGGCTTTAGAACTGGCTCAAAATATTACGGTTTAAGTTTCAACACCTTGCGTTGACAGGTTGGCAATAAATAAAACGCGGGTGGTCGGAAAGATTCCGAAATATTAGCAACACGAAACAGGAACGCTTTATTACATATTGGGGCATGAGCAACACTAACCGTATTTTACGCAATGCGTCAAAATCCAAGATATTCGACCTGCTCCCCTGACTTGCATTGCAAGGTTCGGGTTGCTCATACTCTCCGTGTTAAGGGGAGCAGGATCGACTATGGGGTTTTTGAATGACTACATATTCCGAAAAACTGCTCGACCCGCGCTGGCAGAAAAAACGGCTTGAAATTTTGAGCAGGGATCAATTCACCTGCATGATTTGCTTTGATTCCGCAAGCACATTACACGTCCATCACCGTATTTACCGACCCAAAACTGAGCCATGGGACTACCCCGAATGGGCTTTGGTTACGCTTTGCGCAAGCTGCCACGCGGGGGAATACGACGATGGCCGCGAGCGTACACGGCTTTGGGAATCCCTCGCTAAATGCGGGTTTTCTCTTTCCGACATAAACACGATTTCAGAAGGGTTTGAAACCCTGCAAGTGGTGTATGCCCCTGACGTTACCGCCTCCGTTTTGCAATTCCTGTTTTCAAGCAGAGAATTAATGGATAACGCCAGAGAAGCATTCTTTGAGCATCTGAAAAATCAGCCGAAACCTTTCTAATGGCCAAACTACCCTATATCCAATTTTACCCGGGAGACTGGAGGAAAGACCCGGGCGTTCAGTCCTTGGACTACGAAACCCGTGGCATCTGGTTTGAAATCCTTATGCTCATGTTCGAATCCTCGGAGCGGGGGAAACTGCTCTTGAACGGCCAACCTATGCCGGACGAAGCTATTGCTCGGTACCTCGGTTTGGATAAGCAAAAAGCAACCACCCACTTAACCAACCTTCTAACCTACGGGGTAGCTTCGCGTGACGAAAAGGATGGGGCTTTGGTTTGCCGTCGCATGATTCGGGACGAGGAACTAAGGAGTATCCGCTCAGAGTGCGGAAAATTGGGTGGAAACCCCAAATTGAAGAAAGATTTGCTTAACCAAAATCCTAACCAAATCTCTGATATTGATAGTGAAGATGAAAAGGGAAAGGGGGGCGCGGGGGGAAAACAAAACGATTTAAAAATCCAATTCGACGCGGCCCGTCAAGCGTATCCCGGTACTCGGCGTGGGCTAGAAACTGAATGGAAGCATTTCCAAGCACGACACGGAAAGAGGGCGGCAGAAATAGTCCCCCTCCTTATGCCAGCCATTCTAGCCTTTCGAGCACATATCCAGCGTGAAAAAACGGAACGGAAGTTTATCAAGCATTTCCAAGGGTGGATTACGGAAGAGCGCTGGACGGTCGAATACGCTGCCCCCGTGATAAAGCCCTCCTTCGAAGAACGCGCCAGAAACTATCACTCTGACCCCAGAAGCCCCCACATCTAATGCTGACCATCAAAGAAACAGCCCTGAAACTCAGGGACGAAGGCTTTTCGGTTATCCCGGTTCACCCTACCGAGAAGCGCCCGACCATTTCCGCATGGACGGAGTACCAGAAGAGACAGCCGACCCCCGAAGAAATGGAAACGTGGGATTGGCGGGGCGTAGGGGTCATTTGCGGGGAAGTTTCCGAGAACTTGGTCTGCATTGACATCGACACGAAAAACGACCTGTCAGGTTCCCTGATTCGGGACTTTATCGGGGCAGTTAAGGCCATTGACCCAAAGCTGCTGGATCGCCTTGTCGTTGAAGAAACGATGAATCACGGGCGGCATATCCTTTTCCGCGCCCCCCACACTATCCCGACCAAGGATCTAGCCCTTGAAGCAAACCGGGCGGTCATTATCGAAACCCGTGGCGAAGGGGCTTACTTTGTCTGCGCCCCCACCCCCGGCTATCGCCTGACCCAAGGTGAAATCTACGCGGCCCCGATTCTGACCGAGGAAGAAACCCAAATTATCCTGTCGGCGGCGGAATCAATCAACCGCTATGCCCCGGAAACCGTCACTTACCAAAAAACGGAAATGAAAGGGAGCGGGGTTACCCCCCTTGACGACTACGACGCGAAAACCGGGATTGAGGCCATGGCCGATATGCTGGTGTCGCGGGGATGGAAAACAATCCTTCGCCGTGGGGAGACATTCAGCCTATGCCGCCCGGATAAGCATGAGAGGGCCATAAGCGCCACCCTAGGCCATATTCCGGGACGCCTGTACATTTTCTCCACCTCGACCGAATTCGAGGCTAGACGGGCTTATAAAGCCTCCCAAATGTATTGCGTCCTGAACCACGGGGGGGATTATCACGCCGCTGCCAAGGATTTGTACGCCCAAGGGTTCGGGGAGAGAAAAGAGCACAAAAATGAGCCAGCCCCCGTAAAGGTGCAGCACGACACCCAAGAGAAAATCACCGTTGTCGGGGTTAACGACCTCAGGGACAAGGTGAAGGTCATTTGGGAACGGGGGATGGATAAAGGGCTTACCACCGGGTTTTCGAACCTTGAGGGGCTTTACAGGGCGGTCAAGGGGCAACTAAACATCATGACTGGGATTCCCTCTCACGGGAAGTCCGAATTTCTGGACAACCTGCTCTACAACTTCGCCAAAATCCACGATTGGAAGTGCCTGATTTTCTCCCCCGAGAATTACCCCTTGGAACTCCATGTCAGGAAGCTGGCCGAAAAGGCCATGCAGCGTAGCTTCTATACTCCTGAAAAGGGGAAGGCTCCGTTCAAGGACGTTGAGGCGGCAATGACATGGATGGCGTCTCACTTCTGGTTCGTCAACGTGGGGGAAGCCGACATTGACCTTGAGGGGATATTGGCCCTAGCCGGACAAGCGGATTACGACCTTGTCCTGATTGACCCTTGGAACGAGATAGGCGACAGCACCCCGAAAGGGACAACGGAACACGCCCATATAGGAACGGCCCTTAGACGGGTGCGGAAGTTCGCCCGGCAGAAGAAGATTTCCTTTTGGATCGCCGCCCATCCGAACAAGATGCGGAAGGACAGCAAGACCGGCGAAACCCCTATCCCGAATATGTACGACATTTCGGATAGCTCCCATTGGTACAACAAGGCTGACAACGGGTTCTGCGTCAACCGTGACTTTGCCGAGGGGTCAACCGAGCTACACGTTTTAAAGGTTAAGTTCAAATACTACGGCAAGACCGGGGTTGCCAAGTTCCGGTACATTGAGGACGGCGGGGTATTCGTGCCGTGGAGCGTATCGGATGATTTCGGAAACCCGCCGCCCAGCTATCGCGACCGCCAGACAGGAGACACTTTTTGATGTTATTCATTTCAGGGGCAAATCTGCCTAGAGGGGGATTTTAAAATGAAAAAAGAACTTTCAGGCAGACAAATGGTTGCGGACGCGGAAAGAATCTGCTCTGAACTAAATAAGGCCCATACCGAATATGTTGAGCGGACGCGAAAAGGGTTGGAACCCATTTTTGCAGAAATGATTGCAAAGATTCCTGAGTACGTGGGGGACAAAGATCAATGCAACGCCTAACCGCTACGGACACCTCCCAACACATAGCTCCTATACTCTCAGAAGTTGTTAGAAAAGCCTTGTTTGGCTGCTACCTAGCAAACGGGAATAAGCTAGAGGACATACCGGCCCACCCGTGGCCGAAGGCGGGGGGCAGCCAAGAATGGAGCAGAAAATGAGTGATAAAGAAAAATGGGCCGTTGGGCAGCAGGTTTATTTGCGCGACATAAACGAGAACCGTAGCCGGTCAAACGATTTCGTCCCACCTATCGTAACAATTGAGAAGGTTGGCCGAACGCTTGTTTATGTGACGATGTATCATTCGCTGAAATCTTTCAGAAAAAATGACGGCAGGGCAAACGACAATTACGGACACGCCCATATCCAGTCATTTTCGGATTATGAAGAATCTCAGGCCATCCTTATTCAAGCCAAGAGGCTTTGGAAGTATGGGATAAAACTCCCTTTGGGTAATTTCAATTTGGCAGCGCATATTGCCATAGCAGACCTTGTAGAACGCCTTGATGGAAAGCCTAATGACTAACGTCCTCAAACCCCTAGACGTTCGGGCCTTGGAAATGCTAAAGGAGAAACAATGCCTCTAAAGATCGGCAAGGTAAACCCAAGGTTCGCCGGGCTGGCCCTTGCGCCCACCATGAAGGCCAAGAAGCCTGTAGCCCGCGCCAAGACGCCTGAGGCCATTATCCAGCAGTCCATTGAGGACTACTTGGATAGGGAAGGGTTGGTGTACTTTCGCATACCAGACGCGTTGCTTAAAGCCGGGTTCGCGCATGGAAACGCAATCAACTACGCCCTCATAAATGCCGCCGCCGCTGTCCGTGGCTTCCCTGATCTAGTGATTTTCGACCCGGCGCAATGGGGTTTTGTTCTGCCAATTGAGGCGAAAACCTTAATCGGCAAAATGACGGATAGCCAGCGGAAATGGCAGAAGTGGATCGGCACCCGCCTTTGCAGAAGCAAAGAAGAAGCTGTAATCGAGATTGAGAAGTGGCGAAAAGACCCGTTGGGGTATTGGAGTCTGTAAAATCGGCGCTTGGAAGAAATTTGGCAGATGAAAAATAAATGAGAAATCGCTTGTAAACCGTGCACCGTTAACCTAAGTTCTACTCATCACCAACAAGGAGGCGTTATGGCAGAAGGCAATACCGGAATCGAAAATACGGGCAACTGGAACAGCGGCAACTGGAACAGCGGCTACCGGAACAGCGGCGACCGGAACAGCGGCAACTGGAACAGCGGCAACTGGAACAGCGGCGACCGGAACAGCGGCGACCGGAACAGCGGCAACTGGAACAGCGGCGACCGGAACAGCGGCAACTGGAACAGCGGCTACTGGAACAGCGGCTACTGGAACAGCGATACCCCTAAAGCCCGAATGTTCAACAAGGACACGAACCTTACCCATGAAGAGGCTTTCGGACTTCTTCCCGAAATTTTCCAAAACCTCGTAATTACCGAGTGGGTTAGCTTCTCGGATATGACCGCCGAAGAAAAGAAGGAGTGGCCGAAAGCCTACGTTTGTGATGGATACCTGAAAACTCACGATTACAAAGCGGCATGGGCTACTTTGTGGAAGAAGGCGACGAAGGAGGACATAGAAAAAACAAAGTCCCTTCCCAATTTCGACGCGGATATTTTTGAGGAAATCACCGGAATTAAGATCGACGCCAACCCGGCAAAATCGGAACTTCTCGCCAAGGCTGATGAATTGATCCAGAAGGCCGAAGAACTCAAGGCGCAGGCGGGGAAACTGTGAAAAAGCCAACTTTCGCAAGGATTCATGCCGCTGACAACAGGGCGGCGGTTTCAGAGGTAAAGCGTCGAATTCGCGCATGGGAGAAGGCAAAAGACGGCCCACGCCCCACAGTAGCGGATGTAATCGCGGACTGGCACAACACGTACCTTAGATTTCACTTGGGGGAGAAGAAATGAACAACTGGATTGATTGGGTGGTGTTCGGGGTGTTTGCTGTCATGAGCGACATGGTAATCGGCGGCATTTGCCAGAGACTAGACGCCACGATACGTTTTCATCTTGCGCTTTGGGTTGCAATCCTATGCGCCACTTTCCTCCTTGCCTGTACCCCTACAGAGCCTGTAAAGCCCTCTTGCCACTACACCGGAGCGGATGGGATGGAGTACGTCTGCGGCGCCGACACGACCCGGTGGGTGCCATGAGCGCGCTGCTCGCCCTACTGCTGGCGGCTGCGCCCATGAACGACACCGCTGTGGCGTCGGGGGTTGCTCCGTTAATGACAAAATTGGATAGCATCACGACAGAAATCAAGCGAGCGGCACCCACGCATTTCTTCGTGGACACGGTTGTCAAGCATACCCACGTTTGTCCCAAAAACGGGACCATGTGCACGATCCTGACCATCAGAGACACGGCTATCACCACCTACGACACCACCTGGGTTTACCCCGTGCAGAAGAAGGAGAAATAACGATGAAGAAGATTTTGTTTGTTTGGATTATCGGGTGGATCGCCTGCTCAATACTGGCTTTTGGACTCGTCAATGGGCACAAAAGATGGTTTTCTAACTGCGAAGTGCCGAGACTTGGATATGGGCAAAGGCAGAACTTGGGAATCATTGTTATGATGACAGTGGTCGGCCCGGCTGGTGTTGTGGTGGAATCTATTGTCACAAACTTCGCAGAGCACGGCCTCGACTACTCTTGGGGTTGGAAGGCTGAACAAGGAAGAGGCTGCAAATGACCGCCCCCCTGCCGAATGAACTGAGCCCGGAGGTGCGGGAGGCGCTGGCATGGGCTAAGGATCACGCCACGCCGTACATCAAGAGTGAACTTCACCTGTCCACCCTCGCCTCCTACATCGAATCCCTCCCCGCCCCCCATGAGGGGGAAGGGATGCCGGACGCGCGATACGATAAAGAGTGGTTGGAAGAGTTCAACGAGTGGAATTCCAAGACCATCCATGAATTCAGGGGGCTTCCGGTCGAGGTTTGCCTGCCAGGAACCCGCGCCCGCCTCTCCGCAGAACCGAGGACGTGGCAGCCCATGGAGACGGCTCCGAGGGATGGGACCGAAGTTCTGTTCGATTTCGGAGATCGCCGCGAGGCCATGAAGTATCTGGCTCCGGGCCAAATCGGGGAGGGGTGGTACGGGTCAAGTATTATCACCCATGCCGCAATGCTCGAATTTAATCCAAAGTGGATTTCGCTTCCCCAACCTCCCGCTTTGAACGGGGGTGAGTGATGCTCGACCCGAACGCACCGGCTTATCCCGGCTTTACGCGAGACAAGTGGCCCGGCTATGAAGAAACGATGTTGCCGGAAGGTGGGCTCACGATCCGCGCCGAGTTTGCCGCAAGAGCGATGCAGGGGATGCTGGCGGCAGCCGTGGAATTCAAGGAGCTACAAGACACTCCCCATCACATACGGCCCGAGGCAAGAGCAAAATTTGCTGTCCGCCATGCCGACGCCCTGATTGCCGAACTGAACAAGCCGACGAAAGGAACCCCATGACCGAATCAACCACCCCCGCCGCGCTGCTGCCGTGTCCCTGGTGCGGAATTGTTCCCGCCCCGCTGGAATTTTCGGTAGAGTGCAATGGCGCTCTTTGCCCTGCGTATGGAAAGCGGTTTACCGTCCGAGACTGGAATGACCGCCGCCCCGTTCCCTCCGAGCGCGGGGGCGCGGGGACGCGGGGGCCGCAATGAAGCTGATCGATGTTTCAACTCCGAAGCACCCGAACACCTTTGTAAAGGTGGACGACGAGGACTTTGAACCCCTGAACCAATGGAAATGGACCATAACAGAAAAGGGCTACGCCCGGCGACGAGTTCCAGACGGGAGACGTCGCAATCTATTAATGCACCGCTCCATACTGAATGCTGCCAGCGGTGTCCTCGTTGACCACATCAACGGCGACAAGTTGGACAATCAAAGGGCAAACCTTCGCCTCTGCACTCTTACGGAGAACTGCCGAAATCGAAAGCCAAACCTCGATGGGACTTCAAAGTATAGAGGCGTTGGCTGGTCCAAAAACGAAAACAAGTTCCGCGCCAGAATAAAAATTGGCGGCGGGCAGCGTGTGGCACTAGGGTATTTCAAGTCCGAGACGGAAGCGGCCATGGCCTACAACGAGGCGGCGCTTAAATATCACGGCGAATTTGCCCGACTGAACATCATTGAATCAACCGAGGGAGGCAAAAAATGAAAGAGGAATTTAACCCGAAGGGGCTGGAAGGGCTCGACATTGTAGCGTGGATGGCGCCTGAGGGATCCGGTGGAGGCGTAATAACCGCTGTCACAAAGGCGTACGCCGAGGGTTCCGCCAACGAGTACCTGAAAAAAGACCGAGCGGACTACACCGAACCCCTCGTCCGCCTCTCCGACGTTGCGGCCCTTGCGCCACAGGGGGAGGTGGTGGCGTGGACGCGGTCGGACACCCCTACCGTGTTTATCACGGCCTTGGATAAAACGGAAGGCGAAAAGTACAACTGGGATCGCGTCAAGCTGTATACCGTCCCCCTGTACGCCTCCCCCGTAGCGCCGGTGGCCCCGGAGGCGCTGGAACTCTTGGCCTTGGAACGCGAGGCGTGGGGAACCTTAAAGCACGTCGAAACGATGGCGCAGGCCGGGGACGGCGCGGCCGCATCAGCCTTAATTCGAATTTACCAGCGGGCTCTCCGCTCCTCCGGGGGCGGGAAGTGAGCACGCTGCACGTAGTCGCCCTTTCTGGGGGCAAGGACAGCACCGCCCTCGCGCTTCGCCTTGCGGAAATAGTCCCGCTCGACTACACCTACGTGTGCACGCCAACCGGGCGTGAGCTTCCGGTGATGTTCGAGCATTGGAAGCGCCTCGCCGTACTTCTGGGCAAGCCGTTAACCCCCGTGGTCGGCGGCTCCCTTTTCAGCCTTATTCGCCAGGAGAAAACGATCCCGAATTTCCGGCAACGCTTTTGCACCCGGATGTTGAAGATCGAACCCTATGCGGCGTGGCTGATGAAGCAGACCGAGAAATACGACCGTATCGTCAGCTACGTGGGGCTGCGGGCGGACGAGGAAGGGCGCGAGGGCGGCGACTACAAGATGGTGCCGGGCGTGGAAATGCGGTTCCCCATGCGCGAGTGGAATTGGGGGATCGGGGACGTGCGCGCATACCTCGATTCCAAAAATATCGTGATTCCCCCGCGAACCGATTGCGACGTGTGTTTCTTCCAGCGCCTCGCGGAATGGTGGCGGTTCTGGAGGGATTTCCCGAAGGAGTGGGCCGAGGGCGAGGCCATTGAAAAAGAAATGGGGCACACTTTTCGAAGCCCGGGCCGGGATACATGGCCCGTGAGCATGGAGGGCCTTCGCCTCCGCTTCGAGGCTGGCGATGTTCCGACGCAAAGTATTAACCGTGAACTAAAGGACATGCAATGCCGAGTATGCAGAATTTGAGCCCCCTTCCCCCTACCTACACCACGGAGACGCCATGAGCAACCCACTAGAAGAAATTAGCACCCGTGAATTGGCGTTCCGAATGGAGCGCATGGTGAAAGGCGAGGTCGTATTTGATCGCTTTGTTGTCGCCGAAGCGGTTAGTCGCCTAAGGATGGTTGCGGAAGCAGAGCCATCTATGAAGCCGTACCCGTGCCGGATACCCATTGTTGCGGCAAAAAGAATCGCCGTGAATTACGGGTACGATCAGATTGTGGTCATGGCTCGAAAGACTGGCGAGGGCGGGATGGAGCACGTTACGACCTACGGCGTAAGCCGGGAACATTGCGTGGTCGCAGAAAAGATGGGAAACGCCTTGAAGCGCGTGATGCAGTGGCCCGAGAGCGAGATAAAACTAAAACCCAGAGGGAATCGGGCAGCCGAAGCGCCCAAGGAGAATCTATGAGCAACGAAAATCCCACCCCCTCGGTCCAGGACTCCGCAGCCGCCGCGCCCTGCGATTGGGAATTGGCTCTGGAGCGGATCTACAACGCTTTGGGCATGTTCCAGCCTCCCCTTCCCGAGCCACCCTACGAGCCCGACGATATGGCTGACGCGATCCTTGCGAAGATCGCTCCCCACCATTGCCGCAGGATCGTCGAGGTCGAGGAAGACCGCGAACCGATACAACCCGCAGACTACCGCTATTACCAGCAGCCCGCAGCCGCCGAGGGAGAGACGCCGGACCCCGAGGCGCACTACAACCCGAATTGCTCGAAATGCGGCGGGACCGGGCAGACGTATTTGGGAGAGGGGGAATTCGGGGGCACCTGTAGCCTGTGCTACCCCGAGCCTGAACCGAGCGAAGCGGAGCAAGCCTTCGACTGGATGCAAGCCTACTGGGCCGATAATCTCGGGAAGGGCGACGAGCCGTTCGACATCACCGAGTTCGAGGGGCTGCTGGAGGATATGCGCGAGAACGTCGTGCTGGGCCGCTCCCGTGAAGCCAGGAGCGGGGAGGTGGAGCTGGTACCGCAATGCCTAGAATGTATGTCCAGGGCGGAGAACGGCTACTGCCGAAACAAGAACTGCATTGTTTACGGTAAGACGGTTCACCCAGGCGTCTACGGCTATCACCCGCCCCGCGCCCTTCTGGCCTCCGGTAAGACCCCGACATGAGCTACGAAGCCATGAGCCGAGCCGAACGTCGCGAATGGGATAAGGCGAACCGGAAGGAAAAGAAGTGCCCGCGCTGCGGCTGGGGATTTAAGTCCTCGCACAACTGCGACCAGGTAATTGACGCCGAGCGGGCCAAGGCCCCGAACCAAGGAAAAGGAGAATAGGGGTCTTTTATGATCGAATTCGAAGTCACCGATAGGATCGTTTCGGCGTTTTGGGAAAATGTATCTCCCGGCGATAAAAATGAATGTTGGGAATGGCATGGGCGAAGATGCGCTCGCGAGTACGGACAATTTTTCTTTAAAGGAAGGAGCTTAAGAGCGCATCGAGTTTCGTACAAAATCCACAACGGTGCGCTTCAAGAGGGGCTTGTGGTATGCCATGCTTGCGATAACCCTCCATGCGTGAATCCTCACCACCTTTTCGCAGGAACTCAAGGCGATAATGTACGCGATGCCCTTAAAAAAGGGAGACTGAAACACCCTCCTGCAAGCGTTATTAATTCCTATCAAAGGCTGAAAACCCATTGCAATAACGGGCATCCGTTATTGGGAAGCAATTTGACAAGTAGAAAAGATCGCCGCGAGTGTCGGATTTGTGCTAATAAAGCTGTTCGAGACTGCGTAAGAAAGAAAAAACAAACCATGGCCCGCGCCAAGAAAGGGAATGAACAATGAACGAGACCCCCTCAACCCCTGGGCTGGAGGAGGCGATGGAGAAGGCTCTGAAACCTTTTGCGGCATACGCCTGTGATGGAGAATCGCCAGACCATTGCCACAACTGTGCCGCCCGCGCTGCTCTGGAAGGGCGGGAAAAGTGAAAGCCCTAAAATATCTGTGGGACAACCTGACCGCTATCCTCGCCTATGGGATAGCAGGATTCTCCTTGATAGCCAAAGACCCGTCAGGCGTGGCCATGGGCGCTTTTCTTCTGATTTCGCATTACGGGCGGAAGAAGGTCGTAATCAACATGGAAATCCCCGAGTCCTCCACCGTTAACATCGGCTGCGATAAATGCGGTGTCGCGCCCCGTGGGGAGGGAGGGGAATGAGCGACAACAAGCCTTTAGCCCAGCAATTCCAAGATGAACTTAACGCGGTAATTGATAAATACCGTGACCAAGGTCTTACCTACGGAGAAGGGATTGGCGGGATTGAAATTGCGAAACTAGACCTTTGGCACGAAATGGATGCTAGCCAAAACGAGGAAACGCCATGATACACGACATTTCCCGCGCCATAATGTCCTTCGCTATCGTCTGCTGCCTGTATTTCCTGAATACATGGGTAGAGGGATATTACCATCTTCAAAGGGATCTGGAGTTGTCCCCGCAAGCAACAATCAACAAGTGCTTGGCCGCTGGTGGCAAGCCGAAGGAGTGCGGGTTATGACGGGGAATTTGCTTGGGTACCTTACAGAACCGCCAGTAAACATTGATTCATACTGTGCCGAAATGCTCAGGGCTGAATTGTGGAGAGAGTCGCAAGCGGCCAACTTCTGTTTCACTTGTAGGAGGCGGTACGTTTGGGACGTATGCAACCACGCCTATCGATGCGCTTGCGGGATAAACCTTACCCGTTCCTAATCTCTATCTCCGCGCCCCCTGCCTGTTCTACTAGGCGGGTGAGTTCGTCTGTCAGGATTCCAGCTTTCATGGCTGTCAGGGTGCCGGGAGTTCCGCCCCTACGCTTCGACAATAGAGGGCAACCATAGGAATCCCGAGGATGGCAACCCTGATGCAAGCGGATTCCCTCGAAACCGGGGACGCTCAGGATATGGGTCATCTTTTTACGGAACTTCTCGGAGTAGTCCACGACAACCCTATACTTCCCAGCCGGGATAGCGGTCTGTCCGTACACCTTCTTCCCCTTGCGCACGGTGTCCTCTAAAGTCATGGCCCACCATTCACCATTGATGAACATCTCCCCCTCGGTGTAGGTGGGGGTAGTGGGTTTGCGCTGAATAAGGATTTTCATGGGGCGACGTGCTCCACAAGGGACGGGTTCAAGTCTCTAGGCCGGGCGTGACCACCCTTGCGGATAGCCTGCCGAACCCACCACCGACGCCATGCGCTCATCCCGTCCTCACGGCAAAGACGGTTTAAGAGGGAGTCGGCTTTCTTCTTCCAGTCCTTCGGCATTGTCTGCTCTAGCTGGTGCATATTGTAAATAGCGTCATGCCCTGCCGAACCTCGCATGAAATTCTTCGTATCGCAAGCCCCTGTCGCCCCATCCCATCGGAAGCCGGGGGAAAGGGTAAGGGTTCCATCTACGTCCAGAGTAGCGCCGGGGATGGAGATACGGGTTTCAGGGTGCAGGTCAGAATGTAAGACCAATTCTCGACTAAGTTCATAGCCGCCTAGAACGTGGTTCCTGTAGAATATCCGGCTGGATTCAGTCATTGAGCCCCCCATATCCCGTGCTGAATCGAATACCCAATACCTTTTGACGGGTCGAACGGAACCTTAGGATCGTCGCCCAGCAGTTCCTTGCGCTCCTGTTCTTCCCGCCTGATGTCGCGGAGAACCTTCTTTCCACCGGGTAACTTGATAAGCGCCTGCTCAATTCTGCTTAGGCGGATTTCCTGTTTCCCGAACCCGTCACGGACAGCCAATTTGACGGTGTCCATGTCCGCCCTTGCACCCTTAACCGATTCTTCGACTATGGGCCTCATAGCGTCCTGAATGGCGTTCTGAGCGGCTTTCCCGGCCAGCCCCTTGCCTATGAGCTGGTCACCGCTGGCGACGAGTAAAGGAACCGCCCACGCAAGCAGTTTCCAGTTTTTTAAGATCCAGTTTTCCTGCTTGTTCGGGGCCACGTGGGGAATCCTCTACTGTTTGAATACTGCCGTCACGCGGCGCGATTTGGCGGGGTCTGCGGTGGGGGAGCGCTCGCCTCTTGAGCGGGCTTCGATACGCATGGCGTCGGTGCCCACCGCCATGATGGCCGCAAGGGTGTTCTCAGCCCGGCGCTGGCTCAGGGTATCGTTGTAGCCCGCGCGGCCCACGGTGTCCGTGTAGCCGGTCAGAACGAGGCGCAGGGACGTGTCGTTGGACATGAATCCCGCAAGGCGAGAGGCCCACGCGGAATCCATGACCTCCACGCTGTCAAACCCGAAGTAAAGCGGGAGGGATCGCGGCAAGGGCGCGGGACGCTCCTTGCGCGGGGATTCAATGTCGTTCTGCGCCCCCTGAACAGAAGGGTGTTTCGCGCACGCCCCAAGAAGGAGCGCAGCGAACGCAGCTAAGAAAACAGGGCGCATCACGGCGTACCACACGCGACGGCACGGGCGCGGAGCTTGCCGGTCACAGGGGTGATACAGAGATAAAGCTCCACGGTGGGATCCGCCAAGGCGGGAAGGTAGGTGTCCGCTTGGTTCTCCACGTCCTCCATGTTCACAACCGGCTTTTTAAAGACCGTTTCATTTGTGTCCAAAATAGCGTTTGCGTCCGCGTCGGTCGCGCCGCCTGCGATGAGAACCCAAGGGCCATTCATGTTTCTCAAGAAGGCACCATTTGGATAGTTCCCTGCGGTGCTGTTATAAGCAGAAGATCCCGCGAAGAGTTCTACGTAGTTCTCCACGTTATTCTGCAACACCCAGCTTGCGTAAGCGCTGCCCCCTGAATTTGCATTTATGATGCGATAAAAAACCGCGCCATTGGCATCACCGACAACGGTTTGCCCGCTAGCCCAATTGAGAGAGCCCGGGCCAATAGCGGAAACGTATCCATTCGCGTCTGCGCTCAGGATATGCTGGAATTCTTGGCAGCTCGTTCCGCCACAGCTACGATACGCGAGATTTTTTCCGCTGAACTGATTGTTCAATTGAAGGCTGACGCCATCCATTTGCTTCAGCGAATAAACAGCACCATCGTTTGCCCAGCCATCGCCCGTCTGAGCACGGTACATGGAAAGTCCGGAGGGGTAATTCAGGTAACCAGTTCCATTCGTGCTATTGGGGGCAGCCGATGCGGCCACCGTAGCGGCGGTGGAAAGGGTGTTGTGGAGCTTGCTTGACCCGAGAAGTCGGGCCGCATCCTGATCCGCGATGGCGTCGGCGATGTCCCCGGCTCGGTGCATATTCAGGAGGTCGGTGGGATGGATTGAGCGCCCGTCGCCATAGGCGTCATCCCACGGGCCGACATAGGGGATGCGGTACTTTGTCCACGTATCGTTGAAAACGCATTGGTACTTGCGGGCGAGGTCACGAAGCGCGGAATTGATGGACAAGTACCACACGGAATCGCGACCGTTCGGGGTATCGTTGGTTGCGGTGGGCGACGAGATAATAATCGTCTGCTCTTGCACGGTTTTAATGGCCCGGGTAGCGGCCAAGACCTGATCGTAAATGATCAGGAATGAATCGCGAAGAATTGCGCCCTCGTTAACCCCCCATTCATGATAAATCACGTCATAGTTTGCGGCGAGCTGCCCCGCCATGAGGTTGTCGCGGTAGTACTTGATCGTTTCGCCGCCTGCACCAGCATTGACAATGCTGACCACCGGGAAGCCAGCGGACTTGAGGTTCTCCGCGACAGCGTTTTGCAACAGGTACTTGTCCGAGACGCCTCCCCCCGCGATCGTGGAAGGCCCATTCAGGACAACCGAAAGGGTGCGGAAAGGACTAGCGATGGCCGTGTCCTTGTGCCATCCATTTTCGATGCCGAACTTGATGCCCTCGGTGTTAAAGGGGGCGAGGTTAGGGGTATTCACGTAGGGGGCGATAATCGAATCCGCCCGAAGTAAGGAAAATCCATTTTTGGAAAGAGAATCCGCAATCGCGTTCTGGCAAGCAGTATTACACCCCGCCGCCCCGATGTACCCTGCAAGCTGGCTCATTTTCATGGAGCGCAAAACCGTCTTCGATGAATCCGGCTGGATGTACGTAAAGGCGTTCCCAGTTACGGAATCCATATTGGCGGTCTTGTACGCGGGCTTCGGCAGGGTAACAAACTGACCGAAGACGACAGCCTGGATGAAGGCGAGGGCGAGAATCAGGTTTTTCATTTTATTTATCCAATCCCAATAGTGAAAGCGGGGGTGATACGAGTAGAGATATTGCCCATGATGCGGAGCGAACCCGTGAAGTTATCCGGGACAAGGCGCACCAGAGCATAGCCAGCCACCCCTACGATGTAGGAGCCGACAGCGGTGATTTCATCCCCAGCAAGCTGGACGTTACCCTGAGCTACAGGCAACTCTTGCCACGTGTAGCCGTCCTCGGTTCCCTCTACCGTGAAGGTGCCGGTGGTGATCGTCCCCGAAATAGACAACCCTAAGGTTGCATAGTTGCGGGTAGAGTACACGACATCACTTTGCGCGGTGGTGTCGATGTAGTTCTCTTGGCTTAAATCATTGTGGCTCATTTTGAGCCTCCTTTGGGTTGATTACACATTCTAGGTGCCGGTAACAGGGTAAATGTGAAAGAGGGTCATGGTTTTAACGTTCGTCCCGCCTGCGCTTTGGGTAATAGTGTTGCTATTGGCCCACGTTATCGCAGCCGCTCTTGAATCAGAAGCTGAGTTAATAGTCCCAACACCCGTAGAATCTGAGCAGACGAAACCCGTGGAGAAGCTGGTCGTGGCTCCGGTGCGGATAACCACCACTTCACCGTGATAGGTGTACGGGCTTGCCGTCACATTGTTGATCGCTGATTCAGCAAAAACAGTTTGCCCCCCGACAGTAACTGTAATTACGGGGTTAGCAGCCGTGGTTGTCCCAGAAAAGATGATCTTGATGTGGCCGCCATCGGTCGTAATGGAGTTAGCCGGTAGTGCAGGGTTGCCGGTTCCAGCCACGGGGGCAGCAGACCCGGACGCGAAAAAATCTTGAGACCCAGTACCGGCTTTGGATTGAACGAAAGAGCCTGCGGTAATCGCGCCGCCAGCAGTAATCGTTGTCCCAGCCGTTATAGAATCCCCAGCAGTAATATCCAAGTCGGCGTCTACGTTTTGGCCTCTCACCTGTCCGTCAGCGATAATCGCCATATCCGACGTGATATTGCCAGTTGCTTCAATCGTGCTTGCGTAAAAATCTGCGACTGTGGTTGAACCTTGTATTAGGACGTCACGGCGGGCGGTAATATCCGCTGCATTAATCTTGCTCCCATTGGGATAATAGACCCCAATGGGAATAGAGATAGTCGGCCCGGCACCGTCAAGGATTTCCCCCTGAAACTCGGTGGTAACCGTGGTAGAGGGGGTAAACACTCCGGTATGCGGCCATTGGCCCGGAGGAACAATGAAGTACCCAGCCCCCGCCGCTTTCCAAGCAGCAAAAGCAGTAGCATTCCCCGCCTCAGAGCCAGAATCCGTAGAAGCCCCGAACCAATCAGGGCGGCTAACCTGCTCGGGATTCGTCAGGGTGACGCTGGTTCCCCACGACGAGAAAAGGTTACCTTCGCCCGCCTCAACAATGCCAGCGATAGACAGGGTGAACGATCCGGTTGCTTTGGTAAGCGTGGAGCCAGCCTCAAAAACAATCCCCGGGCCAGTCAGAGCCACGGAGCTAATGAAGCGCCCGGTATCGCTGTTATCCTTGCAAATACGGATACGCGCGCCGATAGACGCCGCGTAGGAATTGGCCGCGAGAAGGTTATTGGTCTTATCCCCGCTCCCAATAAACCCGAAAGAAGCCGCCCTTACATCCCCATCCTCGTCAGGGATGCGGAACCACTTTTTAGTAGGATCGAAATTGGAATCCTGAATATACCCGCCGTCAGCCGCAGAAGCCGAAACAGCGTTGTAAAACATCCCTTGACCACCATCACCAGGCTCATAGTACCCACCGATATAGGTGTAGGGGAATATGGACGTATTCACGTTCACAAGGTCTGCGAAGGAGTTGACGAAACCCGTCCCAAAGGTCGTGCCACCACCAACGATATTATCAATGGTGTAGCCAGGAACGGGAACGTCATTCGGGTCAGTCAGGACGAGTTTATACCCCCCAATACCCAAATAAATCAAAGCCTTCCCAGTATCGTCCAAGAAGGCGATATTCGCGGGAGAGGCGTAGGGTACAAGCAGTTCCGAATCCGTGTAGATGGTCTTCGGGATGTCGGTGCCTGCGGCGTAGAACTTGGCCTTATACCCGTCCGCAACGGTAATCTGACCGTTTGAGTTCAGGACTACAGGCTGGAACATGCCAGAGAAGAAATTTGCACCAGACATTAGTTGTCCTCAGGGGAGAAGATTGCAGCGCGGCCAAGGTCTAGGGCACGACGGGCGGCCTGCGTCCCGAACTTGGATTCGAAGCCACGGCCAGACTCATAGAGAAGGGGAGCCATGCCGGGATAGCGGCGGGAAGCGGCCAAAGCAACAGGAGCCAAAGCAACGCCCAAGTTTCCAGTCGCGAGGCCCGCACCGATGCCCGTTCCGGTTCCGATAAGTTCAGGAAACGCGGAGTAGTTGGTGCGGGCCTTTTCATGGAAAGCCTCAAGGACGGGCGCTAGGTCGGCCATTTCTTTCTTGACGGTACGATAAGCGCCTTCGCTGGGCTTGCCCGTCATGCCGCGCATGAGATTGTCCTGATTGGCGCGGTAGTACTCTTGGCTTGCGAGGTCAAGCCCCGGGGGGGTTTTACCTTCTACCCAACGAGAGTTAGCCCCCGCCATTTTCCCCTGCTCAATCGCTGCTTCGCCAGAAACGGCACCGCTCGGGGCCATGCCGACTCGCGGGCTCCTCGCGGCCAAGTCGTACTGGCCAAGCTGGTCAACGGCGTCTTCCATCTGCTTCGGAAGAAGACCCTTAGACCCCGTGGAGCGGGAGCGGATAGCCGCCTCAGCGTCAGAGATATTAGAGAGCAAATTGCCCTCAACGCCTTCTTTAGCAAGAAGGGCTTTCTTCTGCGCGTCCCCAGCCAATTGAACACCCAAGCCCCGCTCATCGGCCTTTCTGAACGCTCCCTTACCCCACGCCATAATGGGGACAAGGCGCTTATCCAAAGCCTGCCTAAACCCTGCGGATGTGGGGGGGTTCATGCCCGATTCAAGGCGCTTAGGAGCGTGAGAAAGGACTTCCAAAGACTTGACGCCCGCCCCCTTGAGGAAGCCAGGGATCTTTGCGCCGACGCCACCAGCAGCGGCACCCAGCGCGGTTTCAAGAGCGGCGTCACCGGGGTTAACCTCTCCCGTCTTGGCGTAGTTCTGCGCTTGGTGGATGCCAGCGCCTTGCACTCCCAACTTGAGAAGGCCAGCCAGTCCTTTAATCTTACCTATGGGCAAGCCCTGAACCATCATATCGCCCGCCACGCCGCCCATAGTACCGGGAGAAGGGTTCTCTCGCAGGTCTTTCTCGTAGTTCTCAACAATCCGTTTGCCCATGGGGAGTCCGAGTTTACCGAGGAACCGTGCAGCAGGGATAGGCCCACTTTCAGCAATACGACGCCCCGCGTCAATCAGGAAATTGGGCTTGTTCGGGTTGGCCTTAGGCTTGGCCGCTTCTTCGGCTACCAATTCAGAAAGTTTACGGCGTGCCATTAGTCCATCTCCACTTCTTCGCCGTCAACAATCACGACAGTACCGGGAGGGAGGCCAGCGGCCCTAGCTTCGGCAATGTTGTCGAATATCCCACGGGGCATTTCAGCCAAGTAATCGCGCATTAAGGGGCTTTCACGGTAGCCAGCTTCCCTGCCATATTGCTGCGCCTGATCCTCAAGAATACTGTTGTACTCCTGAATGAACCGCTTAACTTTCTTCTTTGCGACGTCCGGCTTATCGTATGCCGATGGAATAAACGGCATGAGGCGCGGCGATTCAGAGGCCGTAACAGCAGCGCCGGAACGGTCGTGAATAACCATAGACCCAAGGTCTGCGATTGCGGCCCTAGCGTCCACGCCTTCTGGGTCTAGATTGTTTAAAGCGCTGCCACTAGCCAAGGTGGACGTAAGACCCTTCCAGAAGCCAGTCGGCTTTTTGTCTCCCTTGCTACTTCCAACATCTTTCCCGCTCAAAAGTGCCAAGGCCTTTCTAGCCTTCTTTGCGTTTTGGACGTTTTCAAGCATGGCAGTTTGCGCGGACGCAGGGATAATCTTTCCCTCACTTGTATTGTTGGCCTTAGTCGTTATCCCCAGCTTGGTAAGATATTCCCCAACCTTGTTATGCCGCGAGGTTTCTCTAAGAGTTCTGTTTTTAAGGTCTTGTTCAAACTTCGTATTAGCTGCCGTGGTCGTGGCGTCGAGGTCTTCTTTGCCTATTCTACGGGTTCTATCCTCAAGCCCAAAACGTTCGTCCCGTTGGCCCGTGCGGAACTTTTCAGCCTGCATCGGGTCAATGGCCGCAAGGTTCGCTGTAGTCAGTCCCTCAAACCGGGAAATATCGCGGGTAGTGTCTTTGGGGGCTTCGCCAAACTCAGGGCCGGTAGCCAGGCCCTTCGGCATACGGCCCAAGGAGATAGCCCCCGTGCCCGTGCTTGCCGGGGTTACATCAGACAACGCCCTACCACCGTAGAAGCTGCTCAGAGCCTTCTTTACCCCCTCAGCGTCGGCGGCAGCCTTGATCGCGGCGGCATCGTCACGCTTGGCCCGGGCAAGGTCTAAGGTACCTTTCTCAAGGGCTTGCGCCTCAGCCTTGGCAAGCTGCTCCGCACGGCGACGATCCGCCCCCTCTTGGAAGGGGTTGTAATCGTCCTCAACGGTACGATTGATGCGGCCAAGCCGGGAAAGGTTGAGAGCCATTAGTACGCTCCACCCGAGATGTATTTCTTGGCGAGGTCAATGCCACCGTCAACCACGCCCTGTCCCATACGGCCCAGCTTCTTGCCACCGGAGCGCCACGCATCCGAACGAATGCCACCAACCCCTAATTCGGTGTCGGCTTTTGCCTGCGCACGTCCAAGGCCAAGGTCGATAGACCGATCCAGAGCAGGGGACGCATAGCCCGCCAAGGCGTTGCCCTGCGAGAATTCAAGGGCGTTATTCTCCGCGTTGGTGTCATAAGCCCTGTTGGCCGCGTCGTAATCAAAGCCACGGTCGCTTTCAAAGGCTTGACGGCCACGGTTGTACAGTTCATCCGAGCGCTTGGCGAAATTGTCCTGTCCAGACTGCTGCAAAGCCCGTCCGGTATTGCCAGAGAAAAGCATTCCTTTCCCTGCCGCGCCGCTTTCAATCGCTTGGTTCCCCGCTCTCTGCGAAGCCTGATATTCAGGGTCACGGAAAACGTCGCTGGGGTCGAAATCAAAACTGCCACCCTGATACTTCTGCTGATCGGGGTTTCTGAAATCCCCCTCACCATAGCGGCGGGACAAGTCAAGGTAATCCCCTTGGGACTGTTCTTGCATGGGGCGGGCGAGGTCAAGCGCACCGCCATAACCTTCATCCAAAAACTTGCCCGCTTTTCTGGTCGCACGGCGCTCAATGTTAGCGGCCTTGTTGCCGCCAAACAAATCAACACCTTGCCCGATAATATCGCCTAATGCCATAAAGCCTCCTAAGCTACAACAAGCCCGGAAATAACTGCTCTGCCAACCGGCCCGAAGTCGGGTAGATACACCCGGCTTGAGCCCTTATCCACCGTGGCGGCTTTCATTGTGCCGCTAATCGCTACGCTAAACACCGCATATTGCGCCGCTTCAAAAGGGAGGTCGAAGTAGGCTCCTACACTTGCAGTAGGCGTTTCCATCACCACCGAAAAGAACCAGAGGCCCGCTACATGGGTATATTCCCCCGTCACCGAGGACGTGGCTACAAGGCCATACGAAGGCGTCCAAGCCGTAGCTTTCGGGTACAAGTCCTCATGCAGAGCCTTACGATAAGCGTTCCAGTCTTGACTGGCTTGCTTCTCGGGTTTCGGTAATAGCGGCTGTCTCATGCGCCCCCCTCAGCGTTAATGCGAACACCCCTAAAACTTACATATTGATTCGCAACAAATCGGAACCAAAGAGTAATACCAAACGAAGCGCCTAATCCAGTCCAGCGGGGACGGCAAACATACGATCCGTTACCGCTCATGGTACGCCACATTTCAGTGCCGTAGGTCTTGCCCCGGTCGCGGGAAACACGGAGCATGATGCTCGGGTTATTGTCGGGCTGAATAATCTCTTTGAGAACGTCGAAGCTGAAAGGCAACTGCTCCAAAGTGAGCGAAGGTAAAGAGAAAGAAACAAGGTCAGAGCCTGCGCCGCTTTGGATAAGAACCGTCTGGGCATCGCCAATCGTCCCAGCAGCAACCCCCATGAACCCATCGACCGCCATCTGCCCCTGCAAATAACTAGAACGTGCGGCGGCGGAAGAGAAAGCGAAGGCAATGAAAAGGTCAGTCCCGAGGTAGTAGCCGATATGGATATAACGGGCCGATTCATTGAAAATCTGCGCATTTGACGCCAAATTAGTCCCTGTAACCCTGTTCACATAAGTCGTGGTTTCGGGGGGCGCGGTATTGCCCATCTCACAAAAGAGTTCCACCCCCGTAAAGGTGGACTTCCACGACGCCTCTTTAGGGAAGACCGACATCTTACGATCCAGCACAATCGGGTTGCCGTTGTCGGTGTAGAGGTCGTCCCGAATTTCGGCTACCTGACCGTTCAAACGGTTCAGGCCCAAGAGTTTCCCGTTGTGGAAGATAACCGACGCCCACGGCAAAGCGCTTACATCACCAGAGGGAACCAGACGGGTAGACTCCTCATGCCAAAGCCGCTCGGTGAGGTCATAGACAAAGGTTCTATTCCCCTGCCCGAAGGTCAGGAAAAGGAACCTATGGCCAAGGTCTTGATAGGCGTACATGAAGGCGTCTGATTGTACTGGAATCGTGGCCATATTGCGGATAACCGAGTAGTCGGAAATCGTCTGCGGATCGCCACCGGGGGACATGGAGTAAACCACGCCCTTCCCCTCAGCATTGCCACCGAACCAGTAGAAATCATTCTCGAAACAGACGTGGGCCTGCGGGGCCAAGATGCCCATCGGGAAGGTCGAGTTAGTCGGTACTACGGGGAGGGGCAAGGTGTTCTGAAACACCCACACCTCACCCGTATATTGGCCCAGAAGCAACAGGTAATTCCCGTTCGTCTCAAGGGAAAGAAGGGCGTCAGAACCGAATTCAGCCGTGCCAAAGGCGTCCCCGGGCCAGTTCAGGAAGTTATACGGATCGGAGCATTGGAACTGCCCTGAGCCCTTCTTAATGGCCCACCCACGTCCACCAAAGAACACCGTCTGCCCGCCGCCGCCCACAAAGCCGTGGGTAGCCTCGGTCAAGATGGTGAAGGTGTTCGTGGCAATCTCGAAAACGTACCCTTCCTTCTCTCCCGGGCCGACAATCAGGATCTGCCCCTCTCCATTAGGAGGGAGGCAAGCGGTCAGGGAGCAAAGCCCGTTATTGGTGGTCAAAGACCCACGGGTAACAGACGCCCCGTTCACAATCTCGCAGAAGGAGAACCCACGAATACCGAAATGGCGGCCACCGACAGACACCTGTCCACGCCCACCACCTGCGAAACCGAATTGGCTTTCAACTACATTCCCCGCTCGGCGCTTCAAGGTGTACACATCGTCAGACACCTTTTCAGGGTAAAGGTTCATGGTGTATTCGGGATCGTCCTGAGAGACATTCTTGGACGGCCCCCAAATGGGGATGTCATAAACGCTCACGGGTTGATCCCCGCGCGGTTGACGTTCCACGGGAAGGCGCTAGGGATAGAAGGCGTGTTCGGCACCTTGTTGGTGCTGTAGATGGACAGGGTGTACATCGCGCTTGCGGCCTTGGTCACAAGGTCTTGATTCACCAGCCGACGCCATTGGGCCAGCTTCAAGGCCAACACGTCCGTAAAGGCGCTGGTGAACCCAGAAGGAAGCTGCGCGGTAGCGTACCAATCGCTTGAGGGGTCGCCCACAACATCAATCCATTTCAGGGTCGAGGTCAAGCGGATCTTCCACACCTGATTAGGGTTCGGCCAGAGGTACAAATCCCCCTGCGGCCAACCCGGGTTCCACGTGTAGTTGATCGGCTGGGACTGGTTCTGCGGTACCGAGATATACTGACGGTAATCCGTGAACGTCAACGGCTTGAGCGGGAGCCACACGGGGTTAGCCCCCGGCGTGATTTGAATCTCAGCGTCGAGGATAAGTTCAGGGCGCAGGGCGCTAGCCGGTGAGGCATCACTACCCGTTCCCAGAACGTACTTGGTCTGATTGGAGGTGGTGTCAAACTCAATGGATGTCGAAAAGACGGGTAGGGCAATCCCTTTCCCGTCCAGTTCGTCAAGCAGCTTGGAGGCCCGCACCCGGGCGCTCTCAAGCATGGCGGGGTCTACTTGCTGGTCTTCACCGAGGATTCCAGACAAGGAAAGCGCATCTGTCAGGATTTCTTCCCATGTCCATGCCATCGGTAAACACCCCTTTCAACCTTTGTTTCTTAGCCGCCGAGATTCTGGATCTTGATTCGGAAGTAGCCTGCGCCAGCCGTAAAGACCGTGCCGCCAGCAGCCATTTCAAGGCTGATCGTATCGGTAGCCGTACCCACGTTATTCGCCGTGATGGCGGTAGCGTAGGTGGTAACTCCGATGGCCGCCTGAGAGGCCAGCGTAAGCGTCAGGACGCCGCCCGTGACATTGGTCGAGCCAATCTCAAGGTTGAACACCTGCGAGGCGCTGGTGCCCGTACCCGCCACCGTAGTGACGAATTCAAGGCCGAGCAGCTTGAACGGGAAACCGGGGGTGAAGCCGGTCATAAGGTCAATGGCCGAGGTCGAAAGACCCGTAGCCAAAGACGTCAGGGGATGGGTCAGGAACTGAACACCACCCGGCGAAGCCACAGGGATTTCGGCGGGGGTGATAAGGGTTTCAACGGTCGAATCTTTAAGTGCCATGATGGGTTCCTTTAGTTGACAACTGCGGTGAAGGCACGAATGACATGGCGATACTGCTTGAGCGCGCCGCCGCCAAGGAAGTCGATGCGGAAGATGTTGACGAGGTTATTCGCGTCACCCACCGCCGCCGTCTGAATCGGCAAGCCTTCCCAATCAGCGGAACCGTTCTGGTTCATGATAAGTTCGGCACGCTTGAGGCCCACCATCGCCAGAGCCGATTCCTTCTTGTAGAAGAAAGCCTGACGGTAGGTGAGGGACGGCAGGCCGTAAATCTGGACGTACTGCGTCCCCGCCGTGGTCGGCAGGCGCGAGACGTTCTGATACTTCGGAGCCTCGGGGCCGTAGATGGCCTGCGTGAAGGTGATCGTACCCGCTCCCGCGCCGTCAAGCTGCGTGTCAGCGGCCACACAGAAGCCCATCTTGTTACCGATGATAGCGCGGGTCAAGGGGTTAACCTCGTTCGCGCCGGTCGTGGTGCCGTTACCGGGGAAGGAGATGATCGTTCCGGCCTTGATCGTGCCGGAAGCCGTGCCGCCCGAAACCGTGATACTGGTAGCGCCCGAGGTCACGTTCGCCGCCAGAGCCATGCCCGAAACGCCGTCGCCAGCAGCCGAGCCGTTGGTGTGGTAGGGGAGGATCGTGGACTGGTAGACTTTCAGGTTGGACACCTGGCCAACCGTGCCGTCAACATACGCCTTGGAAGACGCATCCTGAGGGTTGAACTGGTTCGCGCCGCCCAGAGCACCAGCCAGCAGGCTCATGTCTTCGGGGGCCACGGCAGCGTACAGGCCGCTAGAGGCGTACATATTCGCCAGAGCAGCGTTGAACTTGCCCATGTCGTTCGCCGTGGTCAGGTTCGTACCCGGGGCAATGGACGAGATGAACCGCTGACCCTTGTTCAGGTTCGTGTAGCCGATCTGCGCCATGGTCGTAGCCAGAGACTTCATGCGGTCTTTGTTGGTGTTCGACATAACGGCCTTACCGGCGTCAAACGTCTCGTTGATCGCACCGATTTCAAGGCCGGTGGTGTAGTTGGCATAGGCCAGCGGCACTTCACGCATCGCCAGCGGGTCATTACGGAACGCCACCTGCTGGACGGCAAGCTGCGGCTGGTCAGCTACCGGAAGCGTAATGCTGCCACCGGACGGCGAGAACTGCTTCTGCTCGAAATCGGCGCTGTACGACTTATCGGCGTTTTTAAGCACCATGTCGGTATCGGCGATAAGCGCCTCAACCATCTTCTCGGATGCAATCTGACTAACTACGAGGGTATTATCGGCCATGATTCATTTCCTTCTTAGGGTTAATTCCAGTCCGCTGCGATTTCGCTAACGGAACGCTTGACAGGCTTGCCACCAGTGCCGGTTCCCATCGAGCCTTTGGTCGTCATGGCTCGGGGATTGGCGCGGGTTTGGGTAGCGTCGGCGGCTTCGAACTGGCTCTCCATCCGGCCCACGGCCAGAATGACAGCAGCAGGGCCGCGGGTACGCTCTAAAGTGCGGAGTTCGGCCAGCTTGGCCGGGTTTTTGTTCAACAGGTGATGGATATGGGCGGAGTAGTCCGAACCGGCGATAGTGAGCGTGACCGCGTCACTCTTGAAAGCGATACTCTTGGTCGGGTCATAATCGGGGTTGGTCGCCTTGAACTTGTCCTGACGGTCATAATGGGAGTCAAGGATAGAGGCCGTATGCGCCTCTTGCTGCTCCTTCTGCTGACGGGTCTGAACTTCTTTATCCCACTCGTTGCGAGTGTTCTTCATCTTCCAGTCGAACAAATCTTCCTGAAAGCGCTGGAATTCTCCCGGCTTGTTCAGGTCGTAGCTGCCACTCTCAAGGGACGGCTTGGCGTCCTTGTCGGCATCGTTCTTCGGGAGGCGATTTTCAAACTCTTGGAAACGACTGTCAGCGGTTTCGCGGTACTGTCGGAGGTCGTTGAGTTCTTGCTGGGTCTGCTGCCACGTGCTCTCGTCAATCGAGAACCCGGAAGCAGGCGCGGCCCCGCCTAACGGGGAGTCAGCGGAAGCCGCGCCGCCCCCAGCAGCGTCACCGCCGTCAGGACTACGTTTGATTTGGTTGTGCAAGAAGTTCATAAGCGTTTCCCCCGTTAGGTTACGCTATGAATAGAACCGCTTTTACCCTACTATCCTATAGACAGACAGAAAGCGCTTTGGGGTATTGTGGGGTTATCCGTTCTCAAGGTCGGGGAACACGCGAAGCAGCACCGCCCGCGTGGTGTCTCTAGGCACGCGCCCCTCAATAGTTTCCAAATCCCTGATTGTCTCTTCTGAGATAGTCAAAGACCTGTCGCCAAGGCGGGCGCGGATAGCAATAATAAGGCGGGTTCTACTCCACCCCTTATTGACCCGCGCCTCGCGGAGAGCGGCCCCGAAGGTCAAACTAATACCTCGGCCTCGTTATTCATGGGCAGGCTTTCGGGGTTCTGAGGCAACCCGTCAACCTGTTTCCTCTTGGTTTCCGAATCGAAAGCCTTGATTTCGGTGTCGTCGGCGTTCTTGGCTACCGAAGCCGCTAGTTTCTCTCGTTCAAGTTCGATCTTAGCCATAGCCTCAGCGTTCCGGTTCTGCTCCTTCAAGAAGTCCAAATCCTTCTGCTGCTTCATGGCCGCGTTCTCTTCCTGTAGCTTCTTGCCCTCCGCCTGCATTTCCTGAATTTTGGCTTTCATCGCCTCCTTCTCAGGGTCTTGGCTGGACTCTTCAAGAGCCTTACCAAGCTGCTGCGCGTACCTACCACGCTGGGCCTTGACTACCATAGCCGCGCCTCCCTTGGCCTGCATGATAGCCGGGCCGAGGATGGGAGAATCGACCATATGCATAAGCATCGCCGCTTCTGCCTCACGGTTGCTATCCGAATCCGGCACAACCTCAATCACCATGCGGTAACGCTCGCCCTCACGGAAAGATATCCCCTCGGGCCCGTTAATCTCTTGCATCACAATCTTGTCGTCATCGTCCAGCATGGGGATAACCTGCTGCACCGACAGGTAATTGGGCATGGACTCCAGAACCACGTACCCCATCTGCTTCACGTACTCGATGAAATTGAATTCAAAGTGATAGTTGGCGAGGTTGGATTGTTTGGCTCTCTCCTTAATGGCTACCCCGGACTTCTCGTTGGTCTTCTGGCCCAAGGCAGCGTCATAGATACCCAAGATGCGCTCGATCTTCTGCAACTGCTCCTGTTGCAAGGCAATAAGCTCAGGGTCAACCCCGTCAGGAGAGACGCGGCGGGGCGGGGTGACCTTGTTACCTTGGTCGTCGTACTCACGGTACACGACATCCGTGTCCCCGATAACCGCATTATCCCGATAGTCTGCCAACTGCTTGAGTAGGATAGACCCCTCGGAAATCTCGTAATGGGGGTAGGGGCTTTTGGCAAGCTGCAAGAGAATGATGTTCTCGCAAATCGTGTACACCATCTGCGGTTCTTTGGCGTCATGGGCCAAGGAACGGTAGTACACCTTAACCCCCTGCGGGGTCTTCTGGACGATCTTCTCACCGGAACAGCAGACGAGCGGAGGGTAGCAACCCAGCCAAGCCCCCTCGCTATAGATAGCCCCGCCGTTGTCGTCAATGACGAACCATTCCCACTCGTAGGAGTTCACCTCACGGGCGAATGGCTCCCCGTTAATGAGTTTGATGTTCGACATGTCCGGCGAACCGTCCGCCCCCGGTTGTAATTGAGATTCAAGCACCGAGCCGCCATCCAAGGTGACGTATTCCTTATCCGTCCCTGCCTTGGTCTTGCGCCAGTAGAACCAAATGGGATGGGTCTTCTGCGCCCCGTATGTCCACTTAGACCCGGTCTTCTCTTCCCACTTGCTGCGGGGGATGTCCTCTTTAATGAGGAAGTCGGCCATGTCCGAGAACGTGGCCTTCTGGACGTAGGGGTCAGGGAACACCGAATAGGTGTCCTGAACGTCCTCGTACTGATACTCCTTCTCCTGCCCCCGGGCATCGGCGTAGTCCACGACGATCTTGGAGTAATGCAGGCCGCCAGCCAACTGCCCACGGCGGGCATAGTTGTACACCTCGGGAGCACCACCAACCCGCTGAATACCCCTTAAAGCCCCTTCACGCCACCTAGCCTTGGTGATGTCAGCCCCGCCCCCATTAGGGGTTACCGTGGCCCTGTAGTCGTTCTGCAAGGTCTGGTTAGCCTGATTGTTGATGTAGGGCTTAAGCATATTCGGCATTTTGTAGTTAGCGCCGAAGCCGTAGGTCTGGGCTGTCTGGGGGGACATATGAATTCCCAGCAGCACAAACTCTTCATCCTCCTGACAGGTCTTGTAGATGTCAGACCACAGGGAAGGGTAGGAAGACTGCTTATCCTTGAATTCGGAGAGGATAGCCCTTTGGCGCTCCATCTGCTCGGGGGTCTGGGGGGTCTCGTTCATCGTGCAAATCCCATTCTTCTAGAGTATCCGTTAGAGGCGTTCTTAAAGTCTTTCGGCGTGTCGTCTTTAACAATCCCCGGGAACAATTCATTAGCGGCGAATACCATCCAGTCAAGGCGGTTAGGGCTGCCATTGCCGGTATAGCCGTTGGTGCTCATGGCATACATCTCATCCTCAAGCTCAGGGAAGTAGCCCACGTGGCAAATCTTGTTCTGCTCGTAGAGGGCAGCGATAGGCTCAGCCCGGAGCATCTTGCCCCGGCTGGAAACCGTGTACTTGAAGGGGACGGGCCTAAGCCCCTGCTCTTTAGCGGCGGTCTGGATAGTAAACTCGACCATAGCCCCGCCGAAGTTCTTCTCACCAACAACCACGTTTGCCCTAAGGCTGTCGTAGGTCGTGACCACCACCCGCCCCCATGTAGCCGGGCCAGCCTTGACCGTGTTGTCTTGAAGGACGTAGCCCTTGCCGTCCGTCCCTAGCCCCATAGCCCCAATGCCGATAGCGTCGTTGTCCGCGTTGTCGGTGTCGCCAGAGCCGGAAGGATCGCACGCAACCACGATACGCACCATCTCGGGGAGTTTACCGTCTAACACCCGGTTGCGATCTACCGTGGCCTCAGCAAACAAGGCGTTCGGGTTGTCGTCGGCATACTCACCACGCAGAAAACGCCGCTTCTGGCGCTCACTCTTGCCTTCCATTTCCTCTAGGTACTCGGGGGCAATGTTTTCCTGATTGTCCACCGGGTTCATTAAGAGTTTGGCGTAGTTCTCAGGATTGCGCAAGGGCTTGCCTTTATCCGCCCCCTCAGGCATTAGACCCTTGTGCCAAATCTGATAGGTGAAGTGACCTTTATTGCCCGGGTTCTGATCGTAAATGGCCTTAAGGCGCAGGGTCTTAGTCTCACCCGTGCGGGCGTCCTTGTAATCGACACGCTGGGCCAAGCGGCTAAGGGCCGTCTCGACAGCGTTGAAATTCATCTGGGAGCACTCGTTAAAACCCATCGTGGCGTATTCGTTACCAAGGATCTTATCGGTACGCTCCTTATCGTCTAGGCCACCGAACCATATCTCAGACCCACCGGGTAGAGAGATAAACCAGTTGGACTTGTTTTCTTCGTACTTAACCCCCGGGTAGCAAATCTTCATCATCTTTGGGAAGGTGTCGTACCAAATGGAGGTGATGACGTGATTGAAGCGGTAGCGAAGGATGCAATGACGGGAGCCAGGGGCCATCATAGCCCGGGTAGCGATAGCCCAGCACATTTCAAAAGTTTTTGCACTTCTACTGCCGCCCTCAAGCAGGATATGACGGGCAGGCCCAGCGATTAGGGCCGTTGCTTCGTCTTGCTTGGGGGTGGGCTTAAAGGCCATTTAGAGGATCGACGCCTGAATGGGGGTGACTTCAAACTTGATTGGCCCCTCGTCCTTACCCGTAATCTCTTGATGTTGGGCGTTTTTGTACGGTTCCCGCATCTTACGGGTTAGGTTGACAAGCTGGAACGTGGCTCCGGCTGTTCTCTCGTAAATCTGCTGCTCGGCATAGGCAGCAATTCTGAGGCGTGCGTTTTTGAGTATTTCGCTATACTTTTCTGATTCCGTGTCCATCGAGCCGTTTTCATAGTCAAGAAAGCAGTCGTAACCCATTCCAGCGTGGACACATAGAGCGAAAAGGCCCGGCGGCGCGGGCTTCTTGTCGGGGTAGAGTTCCACCGCCTGCTCTATCTCAAGGAAATAGGCTTCTACGGCATCCGACAGACTTTTCTCGGTAGGCCATTTCCGGGGCTTTCCGCCGCCCGGGTATGGTGGATGTCCTTTAGGGGCTCCCATTTATGCCTCCCTCACATTGGAGGGTCGTTCATCAACAAAGACAGAAACGCCCCCAACATGGGGGGTAGGGTCTAGGCGCTCAAAAATCTCTTGTGCGGTTACTGGGTGCATGGAGGCAGCGCCGTACCCTACATTGGTGACAATACAAGGGAAGATCGGGGTATCTTTGGGGGTATGCGTCTTTACCGGCCTAGCCAGCGGGGTCATACCGCTAAAGGGAGAATAACCAACAGAAAGAGGCCACATTTCGGCGGCTGTCTTGTGGTCGTTTGCTTTGCGAAAAGCCCGGTCTTTACGAAAATAGAGATAGTCGCGGAGGAATAAGCCACGCGCGTATTCTCGCTGCACTTGGGTGCCGGGGCCGAATTCGGCAAAATCTCTCATCGGGCTACCTCCCCATCCACACTAAAACGCCCAAAGCCCCCACCAACGGGGGTAATGCCGGGCTAATGAAAGCGGAGGCGATGCCAGCGGCCAACACTACAACAATGATGGCAGCCGAGACAAGGGCCGCTTTGAGCCTTACCCAGAAAGAAGGTTTGGCCCGAAAAATCCTGAACTGATAGCGGTAATGCACGACTTTTACAGTGTTCATCGCGTTACCTCCCCTTTATCGCAGCCAATCCCAGTACCACCAGAGAGGCAGGCAATTAAGCCCTTGGGGTGGGCGCAACGATGCCAGGATAGGGTTACCGTGGGTTCACGTTTGAAAGCCTCTAGGGGCTTACGGAAGGATCTACCGGGGGTCATGTCGGGCCATCCGGCCTACCAAGGTGGTCTTTTTGCGGCCTCGCGGAAAACTTGTTAGCCGGATGAAATCCAGCCCCAATAGGACAAAGGCCATGCTCCCGTGGGTAGAAGCTACGACTATGGTCGGCTAACCGACATCCGCAGGTCGCGCAACTCGGGTTGTTCATACCCGCCTCGCAGTCACGCCGCCCAAACGAGGATTCAACTTTTCAATGACGTACTCTTGTTCGCCCATTCCTACTACGGTTACTTTCTGGCCAACCGCAAGAGGAATTTCAGGGCCGATTCTGTAAACGTCAGAATCTTTGAAGAAGAAGTGTTTGCGAGGACGAGCCATTTTATACCAACCCTTCTATTTTAGGCATAAGGGGGTGGGTGATATATTCAATCTCTTTCAGGAGTTGAATTCTATCCCGCTCGATCCTTGCCATTAGGATTTCATAGGTGGTTATGCGATTGATTTTCTGGGCCTCTTTGGCGGGCGGGAGGAACTGTTCCCATTGAGAGTCTTTTTTCATTTTCCCCTCACAACCTAGATTCAAGAGAGGTTTGAACGAGACTCCCCCTACCCGACAAACACCCGCTTTTTAACAGGTTCTTGCCGAATAGGGGGTATCTCCGTCACAACCTGAGTTCACTTCAAGGCCATCACTTCGCTCCCATCGTATCCACCAGCAGAGGGTTAGCCACCACCCGGTTTTTATCCTCCCCATACGACAAGGGAGTACGGTCCTTCGTGCCAAGCCGAGTGCATCTAGGAGGTAGCTAGTGCAGAGCCCACTTCATCGAGGTCGCCTAAACCCCGCGACCACCGCTATAGGTGGTCTATGTCTTTGGGATAGAAAGTTGCGGGTTCGTGGGGCTACCCCTCCCACAACCGCTGGCGTACCAACGGCCCCGCAAGTACAATATAACCTCACCCGCAAGGTTTGTGTGTAAGAAAATGAGGAAATGTCATATTACGCCGTACCCCGCGTTTTTACCCCAATATCGCCACCCAAAATTATTTTCACCTTTCTTCTCTTTCCTCATGTTTTATTGGAAATGTTTGACTACCTTTAGGAAGTCAGCCAAGGGAATGAACCCGAGGCGGAAAGGTCGAAAATGGAAACCACGATCAAACATAACGCCGAACAAGCCACCGCCCGCCTTATCGCCGCCGCCCCGGAGCTGAAAGATGGGGGCTCCGCTCAAACCGCCATCATCCGCAAGGCTCAAGCAATCCTGACCCGCTATCTGGTGCCGGATGGGATTTCGGCGGAAAGAGCCGTCAACGACCTGCTGGGCCTACTCGATGGCCCGGAACAACGCGTCGCGCAGTCGGCATGGGACGCCGCAATCTCGAAAGCCGAGGGCCGCTAACATGACCGCCCCGCTCCTTCTCCCCCCGCCGCTTTCGCCCTACGCTCTTTTTGAGTTCATGGCCGGAACCCGCATGCTGAATGCCGTCGAGCAAGGCCAGTTCCGCGCCGAGTCCCCGTGCCTGTGGGCACTGTACTTCGCGGACTATGACACCCTGGCGAACCTCGCCGCCGAAAAGGTGGCAGCATGATTAAGGTCATCTATAGCTGCGGCGGCTGCAACGCCGAGGAAACCGTGGTGCTCCCGTGGCGCGAATTCCGTAGCCTCACCGGGAAGAGCTATGGCTTCGGGTCTTACTCATACCCGCAAGTGAAGGACAATGCGCCTGAGGGCTGGATGGCCTACGATACCGCCACGGGCTGTTGCTATTGCCCGGCTTGTGGAGAAGGTTTGGAGGCAGCATGACCGCCGCTCACCGTGAGGCGTGGGAAATGCGCCAGCTGGATGAACACCTTGAGGAAGACGAGGACGAGGCCCCCACGGTCTACCGGCATCCCGTAACTGGGAAGGTCATTTCCCGGGCAGCCCTCATGCTGTATAACGCGGAAAAGGTTTTTGGAACAACTAAGGCGTCCTTGATGCCGGGGAGGGTGTGATGGGAAACGAACAAGTGAAGCACTCGCCGGGGCCGTGGACATACACGCTCGGGAATTATGGAGCCCGGACGCCTACATTTGGCTATTCCGTTAAATCGGAAAGTCGAGATATGCCGGTTTCCAGCGCTGGGGTTTATGTTCGCGGAACCCTACACGACTACACGCCCGAAGAGCTGGAAGCCAACGCCCGCCTTATCGCCGCCGCCCCGGAACTGTATGAGGCGTTGCGAGATTTGGTCGCTAACCTTACCGAGGGCGATTTTATAAGCACTACACGTATTGATAAGGCAGTTTCCGCGTTGGCAAAGGCAAATCAGGTTTAACCCGCCCTCGCGGCACAAGCCCCGGTAAGGGGAGATAGGAAAATATGGAAGGCTTGAGGCGGCTGGAAGAAATCGAGAAACATAATGAAGGCATAGCCGATGAATGTACGGTTACGGTTAGCCTACATGAAATACGGTGCTGGATGGATACGGCTAGGAAGGCGCGGGAAGCGTTAAACTGGGCATTGAACGCCGGGAACCTCCGCTATTACCACAGGACAAAACACAATGCCGAATACTGCGACGGTGTTGATGCTGCCCACGAAGCCCTTAAACTTTCAACCGGAGACAAAGAATGACCCCTTACAAACACAAGATCACCACCACCCTTAGAGGGGAAGAAACCTCTAAGGTACTGGCTACCCAAAAAGACCCCAAGCAGATTTGGGTCAGTCAGCCATTGCATGGGAGGTTCCGGTTTGCCGCCGAAAACCTGACTTACAAGGGTATCATGAACTGCAAAAATTCCGATGTCCTCAT
>Ga0164241_10001028_pt1 | contig 38778 bp, 40 predicted proteins | sample OricomyardsoilBY_FD_108780 | JGI IMG/M metagenome (GOLD analysis project Ga0164241, IMG submission 108780) | Backyard soil microbial communities from Emeryville, California, USA - Original compost - Back yard soil (BY) | ecosystem: Environmental > Terrestrial > Soil > Unclassified | place: USA... | reverse complement strand
CTCTGGCTACCCCTGGTCGTCGTGGGCGCGGGAGTCTTGGTCTACCTGTTTGGCGTGCGCTCCCTCGTGCGCGCCGCCCACGACGAGGAGGCCGCCTGATGTCCGCGCCTGGTCAGAATCTCGTCAAGTGGCTGACGCGCATGCTTGCCGACGTCACCGAGGCCGGCTCAATCGGCCGCTTCGAGCTCATCCACAAGGTCGAGGGCGAGCACGCCGAGCGGCTCGGAGTCTGGCGCAGCGACTCTGACAGCCCTCGCAGCCCCGACGAACTGGCTCAGGAGATTCAAGACGCCGCACACCATGACGCTCAGTCGCGGGTCACGGGACTGCCCCAGCGCTACGTCGTTTTCGCCTTTCGAGCCCAAAACGAGGAGCACGAGAGCCAGCATGCCTTCCTAGTGCGGCCTGGCTCGCACCTCTCTCGACTGGGCGAGGATTCCGAGCCGCCGACCGAGAAGGGCGTCATCGCGCACAGCATGCGCCACGACGAGTCGATGCATCGACTCTTCATCACCGGCGGAGAAGTCCTGATCGGACGTCTCTCGGCCGAGCTCGAGCGGGAGCGCGACGCGCGGGTCAAGGCCGAGCAGCTCAATTGGTCGGTATTCGAGAAGTACCAAGCTCTTCAAGACCGCGAGCACGAACGCCGCATTGCTGAAGCCAAAGAGCTGATGAAGGCTCGTCGTGTCGATGAGCTGATGGGTGTTGCCACCGCGCTCATCCCCATCCTGGCGACGAAGCTGATCGGCAGCGCTCAGCCACGCGCCGACCAGACGCAGCAGTTGGGCGCGCCAGTGCAAGCAGCAGGCGACCCGAAGGACCTCGCCGTCCGCCACTTCTTCTCCTGTCTTTCGGAGACCGAGATCACCAGCATCCTCGGCTGCATCGCGAGCTCGAGTCAGGTTGCGCTCGCCCAAATCCACAGCTCGTTCATGAGTGAGAGCCAATCGCCGGCTGACGTGATGGCCCGGCAGCTCGCCATTCGCAAGTTCCTCAAAATGCTGAGCGAGCAAGAGATCAAGAGCATCTTGGCCTCGCTCAGCGAGCAAAACCGCAAGCTGCTCATCGCGCTCTACGCCCAATACCGCGACCTCGAGGAGCAAGAGCAAGCACGAAAGCCAGAAATCTTGCGCTCGTAGTTCGAGCACGAAGGGAGACCCGCCATGGCCAAAAAGAAGAAGCCCCACCACAAACCGAAGCACAAGGCGCGCCATCACCCGCACCTGGTGTTCGACCACGAGCACGAAGGGCACCACGCCCGGCTACGAAAACATCACGCTGCCAGCGGCGCCCGCAAGGCGACCGCCCACAAGCCGAGCGGCCACCGCCATGGCGCCGAACACCGACCCAAAGCCGGGAAGAAGGCGAGCCGCAAGCACAAGCCTTCGGCATTGATCAAGCGCCTGCGAGCGGCCGAAGCGGGCGCGCGAGAGCAGCTCAGCCGCTTCGGTCGAGGCCACAAGCATCACCAACCCGAAAAAATCGTGACCGAGCAAACCCTGCGCAATCACATGGCACTCAAGTGCGTGCGCCGCTGCTCGCATTGAGGAACCGGCGATGGACCTGCTCCTGAACTTCGGCGCCGGCCTCAACCAATTGCCGCCGCCCTGGCAGAACCTCGGTGCGACACACGACGTCCGTAAGCGGCTGAAGTTCGAGAACGACTCAGCGGCCGCAATCCTGGCGGAGCACGTCATTGAGCATGTTCCGTTCTTGCAGGGTTTGGAGTTCTTCCGGGAATGCCTGCGGCTACTGCGACCGGGCGGCGTGCTGCGCGTTGCGTTTCCCGACGTGGGCCGGTTTCTGATCGCCGAGGAGTCCGAGCTCGCGTTCAATGCCGCCGCGCATTGCTATGCAGAGGGGCTCGCCCAACGTCCTGGGCTGGACCTCCCGCCGCGCAGCAGGGAGCGGGTGCGCGCGGCACTCGGCCAAATGCTCAGTGGTTGGGGCCATCAAGCGGCGTGGACTGAGCACGGCGCGGCTGGTGCGCTGCTCGTCGCGGGGTTCTCGCAAGTCCATCGCCGTGAGTACGGCCACGGCGAGCTCAAGGGTGTCGACGGCCATCACCGCGATGTCGGGCCCGAGCTCGCTTTACTGGAGTCGACGATTCTGGAGGCACGAAAATGAAGAACACCATCATCGTGATGAGCTCGAATCGCGAAATTGAGACCGCGACCAAAAGGACGCTTCAAAGCCTGACGGACCTGGGCGCCATCGTGCTGCTCGAAACCGGTTCGGCCGACGTGGCGTTCGCGCGTTGTCGCGCCCTCTCGTGGGCATGCGAAAAGCTTCGGGAATACCCGGAGCGCGATGTCGTCTTGATGCTCGACGACGACATGGACGTCCCTTCCGAGACGGCCCAGGCGCTCGCGGATCGCGCGCGTGAGACTGGTCGCGCGTGCTCGGCCGTGTATTCGACGCTGACGGCGAGAGTCGCTGCTGCGCGTTGGCCGGGCCACCCTGGCCTGTGGCTCGTCGGGCTCGGTTGCGTTGCGATACCGCGGGCGCTTTTGCTCGACCTCGAGGAGCGCTCCGAGTCGTTCGAGGTGAACGGCCGCGTCTACAGCGCGCTCACCTGGAGTGGCCCAGAAGACGGCAACTGGGTCGGGGAGGATTTCAGGCTCTCGAAGAACCTCGGCGGGGTTCACCTGTGTCCTCTCGCCGTTGGTCACATCAAGAAGGGCGCGCTCTGGCCCGATGAGGAGACGCTCGCTCAACTCGCCCGCTCGGCGCACGAGGCGGCAGCTGCCAGCCTCACGGGCACCGCCGCGGATGCTGCAACACCCAAGGAGATACGTGAAAATGACTGATTCGCTGATTCGCCTTTCCCCATCCGGCCCCATCATTGGCAAGGGCACTTCGACCGGCGCTGGCGCTCGCCTTCGGCTTACCGAAGCAACCACTCCGATGGCCGGCTCTCAAGCCATTCCGAGTGATCCAGACGTCATCAGCCCCGACGGCTTCGGCGTCGCCAATCCGCTCGTGCTCACACTAGACGCACCGAAGGAGAAGCTGAGCTATCGAGCCAACCTCTCGCTCGACGTGATCAACACTTCAACGAATGAGGGCGGTGAGATCGTCCTTTACTTGGACATCTCGCTCGACGGCGGCGCCAACTACACCAATCGCGCCAAGAACCTGCACATCATCAATTCCGCGCCGACTGACGCTGAGGCGCGCCAAATGCAAGTCTGGCTGCCGCTCACGCTGGGCAGCGCGCTCGGCATCAGCGACGCCGCGCCGCCCGGTTCGATCAAGCTGCGGGCTCGCGCGAACCGAGTGGTCGCATCGGGCGCCCTCGTTAACTCACAGTCGAGCTCGCAGGGAAGCTCACCGATCAACGATCTCAACGGAACGATTCACATGCAACTCGAGGAGTGTCTGTAGCTCTCTGAGCCTGAACGAGTCTGACACGTTGCTCTAGTCAGCGCGTAGTCGCGACGAGAGCGCCAACCGCTGACCTGCCGCACCACCGGCAGGTCTCCCGTGCCGACGCAGCTGCTGCACCGGTCTCGGCACGCCTTTGCCTGGAGTCTGCCATGAGCCCCGAAGCCACCGAGCTCACTCTCTACCTCGACAACGAAGAGCCACTTTATCGCCAGAAGATGTACATCTTCCGCGCCCTCGCCAAGAAGAAGGACCGCGGTAAGTACAACCCGGCGCTCGCTCCGAAGGCTTTCGCGGCGCTCATGACAGCTGCTGCCAAGAAGTACGTCCGCGAGTTCGGCGCACCTGGCGATCGCTGGAACATCATCTTCTCGCCCATCGACCGGCGCCAGGCCGCCATCACCTACGCCGAAGAATTCCTCGATTGGTATGCCATTGAGTACGAGAGGCCCCAAAAGAAGCCGCGCACAACGACGAGGGAGGGGTAGCGAGATGGCTAATAGGAAAGCCGCGCGTTCCACCTATCGGGTGGACTTCGATTTCTCCGAAAGCGCATTCAAGTTCAAGCCCACGTACGACTCGCTGGCTGCGTTCGACGCTGATCTTCAAGCGGCTTCGTTACTCGCACCTCGCGGCGGCGCCTACGACAAGACCTACTACAAGGTGATCCACGTTCCGACTGGCGACGTCTGGGATGCGCGGCTCGATCTTCAGCATCCAAGCCACCATGGCGGCAAGAAGGTCAGCGTCGCCGCTCGCATCGAGAGCTTCTGCAAGCGAATGCTCGCATCGAACTTACCACGCACGGCAGAGGACGAGGCGGGTTACCGCCTTTGGCTCGAGCGCATGCGTCGGAGCACGCATTGAACACGTATTGACCGCAGCCATCAAAAAGAAAGGAAATAGCGATGAACAATACTCTGTGGGCCCACCTGGCAAGAGCCGTCGAAGCGCTCTCGCCGTTGCTACTCGCCGCGCTCAGCTGGCTTTCGCTTCAGGTCGCCGCCTTCATCAGGACGCGCGTCCAGAACGACCGCTTGCGAGGCGTGCTCGAGCGTGTCGACGACGCTGTGCTGGTCGCCGTGCGCGAGATCGAGCAGGTCTACGTTTCAAGGCTCAAGAACGCCAGCGCCGACGGCGAGCTGACGGCTGACGAACGAAAAGACGCCAAGGATGCCGCCGTCGCAGCCGCTCGCTCCTACCTCGGCGCACGCGGCCTCGTCGAGCTCGGGAAAGTGCTCGGCATCTCTATTGATGACGTAGACCGCGTCGTCTCGGCGCGTGTCGAAGCTGCCGTCTACAACCTCCGCGCTCAGCCGACGCGGATGCTCGGTTCGGTGCTGCGCTCCGCACTGCACCAGGCTGCCCCGGACAAGAATCAGACCCAGGCGCAGAACGGTGCGCACTAGCGCCGCGCGACGTAGGTGCCACATGACCAGTCGCGAAGCCAAATGTCGAAAAGGCGCGAGCGGGCCTCCTTGCACTGGGCCGACGGGACCCAAAGGCGATACCGGTCCAGCCGGGCCCACCGGCCCCACCGGGCCTCAGGGCGAACCAGGACCGCCAGGCGTGGTTCACTTCCTCCGGGTACCTCTGGTCGCGCAGACGGCCGAAAATGGCGGCGACCCGGGTCCCGGCTCCGGGTGGTCACTCGAGCTGGTGGGCGCGCCGAACACGCGCTTGCTCTGGCTGCACCAGTTCGACGTCGCGCTCGACCCAGACGTTTGGTTTGCCGTCCCCCTTCCGGAAAGCGGCGCCATTCGGCGCATCACGGCGCACGTGGAAGGCCAGAAGCCCTTTCCCTTACCAGCCTCGATGCCCTCGCTGGCTCTCGTTCAGATGCCGGTGTCGTTCAGCAACTTCGAAATCTTCGAGCAAGCCGACCTGACGAGCGATCCTGACGCGTACGGCGATCCCCACGTCATCGCGCTCACCAGCGACAACTTCGGGGGGAGCCCGTTGCCCATCACGACCGACGATACCTATTGGATTCGCATCAGGGGCGAGTCAGGCGACAACGCGCGAAACCGTCGCCTCAAGCTCACCGCCATCTCAGTCACCATCGACCCTTGAGCTGAGCGCATGCAAGCGACGACTGCCAACCGCAAGAGACTCCAGCGCGAGCTCGCGGAACACTTGCGCGAGAAGGACCAAGCAGCCCTTGCACTACTTCGCGCCAAGATCGTGGCGGCCCGCGTTGAGCGCCGGCATCGGCTCCACTCAGCGCGGCAAGCCTGCCACGGAGCCCTCCTATCGCTCCGCGAACGCCAGCGCGCCGAACGGCAGGAGCTCACGCGCGAGCACCAGGCAGAGCGCGCCGCGGGCCGAACTGCCTGCCTGTCCGGCAAAGAGCGCGCGAAGGACGAGGGCCTCGGGCTCGAGCGCGCGGCGGAACAGGAGTACCAGGAAGAGCGCACCTTTCAGCGCCAAATCCGACGCGCGGGCAAGCCACCGCGCGAGCGGTCGACTCGTCGCGAACGCAGCCAGGAAGACGACGACGCCGTACGGCGCAATTTGCCGCCCGATCTCCTGGCCGTCTTCGACAAGCATCGGAAGTCGTTCAAGGGCTCGGCGCGCCGCAGCCGAACGGAGCAGTTCCTTGAATGGGCAGAGGAGAACCCCGACGAGCTCGTCGCCATTCAGCAAGCCGAGGCCGATCGCGCACTGAAGGAGCTCCTCAAAGAACAACGCGAGCTCGACCGCACGGTGCGCAGTACCAGGCGGTACAAGCAATCACCGGAGCAGCTCGCACGTCTCCTCGCGGAAGTTCCCTTCTAGAGACACGCAGTAACAAACCGAACCGCAATACCGTCGACCAGGTGCACCTTTGGAGTCGCTTTTGGGAAAGTTTCGTCATCGAAAGGGCCGTGTGGCGCGTTCGGCGATGGCGGCAAGGTATGGATCGGTTTGGAAACGTTCTTCCAGCATCATCTTGATGAATCGCAGATCGCTTTCGTGAAGGAGATTCTCGAGAGGGCGGACTGCGCGTTCGACGCGCTGGCGCAGGTATTGGCTTTTGGTCACCCCGTTGGTCGCGCGGCGCTCTCTGATGGTTTTCGCTCCGCCCGCCGCTCGCGTGGGAGCGCCGCGAAAGGTTCGCGGACGGCGCCCTTCGAGTTTTGCAAGGCGAGCCTCCCACATGGAAAGCAGGCGCAGGAGGAGATGCTGGTACTTTGGGTCTGCCATTCCCGGCGCTCGCGAACTCCTACCTGCGGCTTGAAAGGGCGAAGCGCCACCTCACTGGTCCTTCGGTCAGCATCATCGACGTTGCTCGCCAGGCCCCGCGTTCGCGCCGCGAAACTCGTCGGCGTCGGCCTTGCGCGACCCGCGTTCGTCGAAGAGGGACGGGTCCTCGGGTGTCATCTCCGCGAACGGCAGCACACCCCGCTCCTCCGTGTTGTTGTTGTTGTGCTGGACGAGTTCGCCAGCACCTTGAACGCCCGGTGGCGGAGCTGGCGCTAGCTGTGCTGGGGCGGTGTTTCGCGCGCAGCCGGGCGCCGCAGCCAGCAGACCGATGGTGAGAAAGGATGAGAGCCGCATGGTGTTTTTCGCGGTTGTGGGAACCGCGCTCCTACTGGCTCATCGGTCGGCTCGGCCCCGTTGTTGCCAAAGAAGCACGCGAGCTCGGGGTTTGTTCAAAAGCTGCCGCTTAGCTGCACGCCGTTGGCTTTGCCCACGCTCCAAGGCACGAGGCGCAGCCTGGACTGGTTGGTCGGTTGTTGCTGCTCCGGCCACAGAAAATAGACGGCCGCGGTGCCGGCAACCAGCACGCCGCCGACGATGAACGCGCCGGTCGCAAGGTCTCTCGAGCGAACGATCGAATCCCAAGTTCGTTTGAGGTCACCGCACTTTGCGGGGGGCGTGGCGGCCGTGCAGCTACCGTGGATTTTGGCCAGCTCTGGATCGCCCTCCGCTTCCACCTGCGCGAGCAGCGCATGCGCCGAGTCTTCATCGGAATTGGCGCTGAGGGTCCACATGAGGCCCAGTCCAAGCGCTGCCGCGCCGAGTGTCGAGCCGCCGACTATCGAGTAGAACTTCAGGTCTTCGCTGGGGGAGGCCGCACCGTCCGATGGTCGGGTGCTCGCCACCATTTGGGGCCGCGGCGTCGCGGGCGCGACGTGCTTCTCTGTGACGCCCGCCGCGACGGCGGTGCTCGGACCGAGCTTGAGCTCAACGCGGACGTCGTCGCCGCTACGGATCTCCAGCGTCTTTTCGGCCGGCAAGCGCCCCTGGCGCTGGGCCTTCAGCGTGTGGGCGCCGGGCTCGAGCCAAAGCTCACCGTCCAGCGGCGCCTGGCCGATTGAGGCGCCGTCGACCGATACCGTCGCGCCGGGCGTGTCGGTCGTGACGGTCACGGAGCCAACGAATTGCCGGCATTTCTCCAGGCGCCGCTCGGCCTCCTTGCGCGCGCCTTCATCGGTCGAATGACGGATGCAGTAGCTGAGGTGCGCGGCGGCGTCGCGGTAGCGAGCGAGCTTCATCTCCACGTCGGCGAGGTTGGAGGCGATCGTGACGTCCTTTCGGAGTCGCCACGCTGCCTCAAAAGACGCACGAGCGGCTTCGAGGTCGCCTGCTGCAAATCGTTCGATCGCCCTGTCGAGCAGTCTCGCGACGTCTTTGATTTGCGCTTGATCGGCAGCGGACGGCGGCGCCTGCTCGCCAGCTGCTGCTGGAGCAGCTGCAGCTAGAATGGCGACGACCGCGCCTGCTGCTACCGCGGCGTGCAAGGGGAGAGACCGAGAGTCGAGTCGAAGAGGAGACATAAAGAGGACTTTCTGTCGGCTCGCTATCCGAGATCAGGTCTAGACGCCAGCGCGCAAACGGACCTGCAAAGGTTCTGAATTCGAGCCATACCCATCACGTCGGTCAATGCCGAGTCGTTGTTCCCGACTTTTTCGCCACCGTCACAGCCTCGCCTTTCAGTGGCCGCCCGCCCCACGCATCCCGCTGGCGAATGACGTTGCGAGCCATTCGCCCAGGACGTGGGCGGCGCGGCCGACCGCGGTGAGCTCCACGTCCCCGTGAACGGAGATGCGCTTGTCGTACGCTGCGCCGTGGCGCTCCATTTGGCCTGCGAGATCGTCGAGATCGAGGAAGACCGGATAAGCTTCGCAGTGCCGATCAAAACAGCTGGACAGGTAGGAAGGGATGAATTGCGGGCTGATGTGGACGCGAAACGCCTCGGCGTCGCCTACCCCTTCCTTGACGCAGAACACGTTGAGGGTACTGCGAGCGTGGTGCGACTTGGTGGGTGATTGCAAGGTCATGGCAGCTCGAACGGGGAGTTGGCGATGCGAGTCTAACACTTGGGAGGCGGTCGGCTCGGCGACGAGGCGCGGCGCAACGACTGGATTGCCGAGAGGAACTCTTGAGCCGTTTGGAAGCGCGCCTCGGGTCGCACCTGGATGGCGCGAAGCACGACATCGTCGAGCGCGAGCGGGTACCAATCGCCTTCAGCGTACTCCGAAGGGAGGGGGAGGTGGCCCGCGTGAAAGTCGGGTATGAAACCGCCGAGTAGCGCATAGAGCACCAAGCCCAGCGAAAAGACATCCGCCCGCGCGTCAACCTTCTCGCCTCGCGCCCCCTCCGGACTCTGAAACAAGGGTGAACCGACGGAGGCTCCGGTCTTGGTCGGAAGCTGGGGCGCTGACGGCGTACGAGCAGGCGCATCTGGCAAAATACGCGCCCACCCGAAGTCGAGGATCTTGAGCACGCGCTCGAAGCCAGGCCGTTCATGCAAGAACAGATTTTCGGGCTTGATGTCGCGGTGCACGATTCCGAGCGCGTGCGCTGCCGCGAGGCCGGAGAGGGCCTGCGCTGCAAACTCGAGGGCCTCCACCGCGGGCATGCGCCGTCGGGCCCTCATCTCTTCGTGCAGATTGCGGCCCCGCAGCAACTCCATGACGACGCAAGGTGCGCCTTCAGCGCTCAGCCAGAAGTCGACCACGTCGACGACATTCGGGTGGCGCACCCGGCCCATGACCTGCGCCTCCACCCGGAGCCGATCAGCCAAACCTGGTTGGTCGGCCGCCTGACGGTGCAGCACCTTGCATGCGAAACGGCGACCGAGAAACGTGTGCTCCACCTCGCAGACGGTGCCGGCTCCCCCTCGACCAATCAGTCGGCGGGCCACGTAAGGGTGCCCCGCCAATACGGCCGACAGCTCGTCAGGCGAAAATCCGGGGCGCTCGCTCATGGATCACTCCGACCATCTTATCGGCGCGCGGCCTTCCTGCCATGCACGAAATTTAGTACTAAGAGCCTCCGCCGAGCATCTCGGTTGGTTGCCGCGTTCTTGCCAGCTGCGGCTACAGAAAAGCGACTCGTCGCGTCGATTTTCGGCAACAAGTTGGGAACGGGGCCCGATAAGTCCATTAGGAGCTTGCTTGCGCCCGCCTCGTCCATGAATCCCGACCACACTCAGGCCACCGAACAGATCCGCGGCTTGTTCTATGGCACGCCTTATCGGCTGATCCGCCCGCTCGGGGAGGGCGGCATGGGGGCCGTGTTCTTGGTTGAGCACGTCGAGCTTGGTCGCGAGTGTGTGGCAAAAGTGCTCCACGCCCGCTTCGCTGGGGACGCGCACTTGATTGATCGCATGCGCATCGAAGCCCAGTCACTCGGGCGCCTTCACCACCCGAATGTCGTTCAGATCACCGGCTTCGGCACGACACACGATGGCCGCCCGTTCCTGGTAATGGAGTGGCTCCAGGGCCGCCCGCTCTCAGATGAGCTCGAAGTGCGCGGGCAAATCCCACCCAAGGAAGCGCTCCCGCTGGCTGTGCAGCTGCTCTCTGGGCTTTCCGCGGCCCACGCTATCGGGCTCGTGCACCGCGACATCAAGCCGGATAATCTGTTCCTGTGCGACGAGCCGACGGGCGGCTGCACGCTCAAGGTGCTGGACTTTGGTGTGGCCCGCGTGCTCCCCAACGCACCAGAAGGCGCGCCCGATCCGCTCGTCATCCCGACCGGTACCGGCATGGTGGTCGGCACGCCTCGCTACGTGAGCCCCGAGGGCGCGACGGGCAAACGAGTCGACGCGCGCGCCGACATTTATGCGGCGGCGCTCGTGCTCTACAACATGCTCGCGGGGCGAGGCCCGTTCGACCATTTGCACGGCGACGCCCTACTAGCCGCGCACGCTTTTCAAAACGCAGAGCCGCCGTCCCGCTACGCGCGAACGCGCATTCCGGAATCGCTGGATGCGGCCATCCAAAAAGCTCTCAGCAAGAGCCCAGAACACCGGTTTCAAAGCGCGCTCGAGTTCAAGTCGGAGCTCGAGCGCATCATCCGCGTTGTGTTCCAACCGGTTACCTTCGAAGGGACCGACTTCGAAGCCATGGATTTCTACGGCGCAGACCTCAGGGCCAACGCGGCCACCGACTCGTTCGATCCTCGCCTCGTGCAGCTGCCCGAGGCGCCCCTCGCCACTCCGACCCCGAGGCCGCAGGAGCCTGTCCCAGCGCGCGCGTCTGCGCTTGCACCGCCCTTAGTGCCGACTCAGCCGAGCGAGGCCCGGCATGAACGAGCGATCGCCGCGGCGGCGCCCCCGACGGTCGCAACCACGCCACACATGGCAGCAGTCGTCGCGGTTGCCGCTCTGACGGCTCTGGTCGTGGCGTCGCTTGTCGCCTTGGCCGTCACGGCTCTGGTTCGGGGCTTCAAGTGAAACAATTCCGCCTCGATTTCCCCGGTGATCCGCAGGCACTCGTCACCTTCTCGTGCCCCGCGAGGGCCGTGTAAGATGCCGCCCCACGCGATGGACCCAGGCCTGCCCAAGCCGCCACTAGAGATCGGTAGCTACTTCGCTGGCTACAGGGTTCTCGAGCTCATCGGCCAGGGCGGACACGCCTGTGTGTTCCGCGTGCTCGACGAGTTTCTCGAAAAACACTTCGCCCTCAAGGTGCTCTATCGAGCGGGTGGCGTCACACCAGAAATGATCAAGCGTGGGCAGAAGGAGGCCCAGTTCTTGAGCAGCCTCCGCCACCCGAACGTCGTCGAGGTCAATCGGGCGGGCATCGAGAATGGCTCGCTGTTCATCCTCATGGAGTTGCTCGCAGGTCGGTCACTCCGCCTCGTGGAACAGCTCGCGGGTCGACTCGCAGTCGAGGAAGTGCTGACGATTGGCGAACACATTGCGGAGGGTGTCGGGGCTGCGCACCTGCACCAGGCCATCCATCGCGATCTGAAGCCGGACAACGTCTTCATCTGTTCGGACAATCGGTGCAAAGTGCTCGACTTCGGCATCGCCAAGCTCGTCGGCCAAGGCGGGTGGACGACGCAGAGGAACATCGTTCCGGGCACCATGCTGTACATGAGCCCCGAGCAATTGCAGGGCATGCCGCTCGGGCCGGAGAGCGACATTTATGCGCTCGGGCTCATCATGTTCACGTTGCTCTTCGGACGCCACCCGTGCCTACTCGATATGGAGTCGGTCTCCAACAATGAGCTCGCCCGGATCCAGGTGGTGCGCGTCCCACCGTATCTGGACCAGATCGCCCCGCACATTCCGCGCTACGTCGCCCGCCTGGTTGCAAAAATGCTCGCCAAGTTGCCTGAAGAGCGCCTTCGCTCCATGGGCGAGGTCGCACAGCTGATCCGCCAGCTGCGCGAGCGCTACGTCGGCGAGACGCGCCAAGCCGGCAAGGTACTTCAAATGCGCGACCTCTCGAGCTGCGAGTTCGGCAATGAGTTTCAAGTCTCTATCGCTGGCCCGCGCGTCGACACCGCGACCGTGACCGACAGCAGAATGCCATCGCCCCTGCTGCCGGCGGCCGGCCAGTTCGCGCCGGGTGGCGCCTTTCGCACCGTCGAGTACACGTCGCCTGCCTCTCGACGTCCGAGTGCCAGCCCGGAGCCCGCAGCGCCCACGAGCGCCGACAAGCCGACGATCATGGCCACGCCGCGACCAAGCGGTCACTCCGTCAGCTCGCCGCCTCCTTCGCCCATTCCAGTTCGAAGCGTCGTCCATTCGCGGTCGCGCGCCACTCCCACGCCGTCGCCTACCTCGCTGGGCCGCACCGCGCCACCGCACGTGGAATCGCTGTCACACCCGGTAACGAGCGGCTTTCTCGAGCGCCTCGGGCGCTACAAGACGCCCGTGGTGACGGCAATCTATGTGGGCGTAGGGCTGGGTCTCGGCCTAGGCGTGTTGTTCGCGGTGCGCCGCGGCGCCGGTACTCCCGCCGTGGCAGCAGGAGATGTCGCACGATCCGCGGTCGAGGCCGCGAGCGCGGCGCCGCCTCCGCCCCGAATCGCCGAGACTACCGTGCCCGCCGTGTTGCCAACACCGCCGCTCGAGATGCCGGCTCCTTCAGCGGTTGCTGTGCCGGAACCGCAGGCAGCCGCACCGGCACCGGCGGCCAAACTCGCGACACCCACACCACCAAAAGTCGTGAAGCACCTGATTCCCGCGGAGGACGATACCGAAGTTGACCCCGTCCTCGAACGCATGAAGGCAACAGCGAAGCGTTTCCACGAAGAGGCGACCCGCGCGGAGCCAAAACCGCGCTCAAAGCCTGTCTTACCTTTCTCCGACTCCACTGCGCCTGCTAAAACGCCGACGCGCCCCGGCATGCCGGACTCCGGACTCTGATCATGGCCGCCAAGCATCCCCCAGAACCCAAGCTGAGCGTCAGCGGTACGCGCAAAAGCCCGAACAGCGAGGCCCCCGTGACGCCGCCGCTCGGCACGAACGCCGAACGGGACACGGACGCGGACAAGGAAATCGACCCTTCGCACTTCGGTATTTACGAATTCCCGCCGGGCCTTCGCGAAGAACTGATCGCGGCGGAAAAACCGCGGCTCGATCCTAAATACTTTCAAGACACCGTCCCGCCGAACGCGAAGGCCGTGCTGACTGAGCCGGTCACAACCCCTCGCGGGGGGTTCGTTGCACCCAAGCCACCCGAAGGTGCGGTTGATCGTGATGCGCCGACCGTGGTCGCCCTACCTCGCGCGAAGGCGCGCACCCCCGCGGAAGCGACGCCCTCCGCGCCTCCCGCGTCGGCCCCACCAGTCGACATCTCTCGGTCGCAGGACACGATCACCATCCCGGGTATTCGTCAGAAGCGGAAGCAGACGCGGCTGGTTGTGGCCGCTGTGTTTGGGGCGTTCATCGTGATCGGCGTGGCGATCGGTTGGATGAGTCGTGAGCAGCCGAGCAGCGACGTCACCGGGCACGATGCATCGCGCGACGCACCGCCTGTCATCGCCCCGCCCGCCGTGGTGTCGCCACCTGCCGTATCGTCGCCGGCGGTCGTGCGGGCTCCCGAAGTCGAAAGCACGCCGACGCCCGCGCCCGAAAGCACGCCAAGTCCTGGTCCCGCGCCGGGACCGTCAACGAAGACGCATCACGCCGCTAGGACTTCACCTGCGCCAGCGACGCCGGGCGTTGGTAGCGGCATCATCGATATCCCGGTCGAACGCACACCCAAACCCGAAACCGCACCGGTAGCGCCCGCGCCGAGTGCCAAACGCAAGTTCCCCTTCAGTGCCCCATGAGCCGCTCCCAACACCATCTCGCAACGCTCGCCGCGATCATCGCCTGTTCAGTCTCGGCGGTTCCTCTATTCGCGCAGCCTTCACAGTCGGCCGTCGGCTCGACAGACAATTCTTCTGACCGCGCCCGCGTGCTCTTCAAGCAAGCCGAAAGCGCTTTCGGCGACAACAAGTTTCTGCAGGCTCGTACCCTGCTGCTCGAAGCGTGGTCGCTGAGCCCTTCCTACGACGTGGCAGCTGCGCTGGGCGAGGCAGAGCTCGAGCTGAAGATGTACCGCGACGCCGCCGAGCATTTCGATTTCGCGCTGAAGCACACCTCACCCACGAGCAGCCAGGAAGGCATTGAAACGGTCAAGCGGGATCTCCGGCGCGCGAAGGCCGATGTCGCTGAGGTACGCATTACCGTCAACGACGCGGCCGCGACGGTCTTCGTCGATGGCAAGGCAGCGGGTGTCGCGCCGCTGAGCGCGTTCGTCGAGCCGGGGGAGCACGTGATCGAGGCGCGGATCGGGGATCGCTTCGTCAAGAAGAGCGCCACCTTCCAGCGCGGAGCTACGTACGACGTGGCGCTCGTCGCTCCAAGCCGTCCCGGTGGTTCGGTGCCTTCGCCCGGATCGGGACTCGGAGACGGTCCAACGCACGGAGATGAGCCCAACTACGTTCCTCCCGCCGTGACGGCCGTGGCTGGCGGGGCGTTGTTGATTGCTGGTGTCGCAATGATCGTCGTTTCCACGTCGAAGGATTCGAAAAAGTCGAATCTGCTCGACGGATTAGCAGCCAAGAACGGTACCGAATGCGCAGCAGGAAACCCTACGAGCGACAAGTGTAAAGAGATACACGACCTGTCGCACAGCGCCGCTACGTTCAAGAACCTCGCAATTGGGTCCTTCGTGGGCGCCGCAGCTGCGGGCGTGGCTACTTACTTTCTGTGGCCTGATGCAAAGAAGTCGGACGAACGCGCGATCACCCTTGTGCCGAGCTACTCGGCGATCGATCGCACTTTTCAAATTGGCGCCATGGGGCGCTTCTGAGAATCCAACGAGGGGACGAGCAGAATATGAACACGAACAAATTTACTTGGGCATTTCCGTTGGTACTCGGTGCGAGTGGTCTATTGCTCCTGGGTCCTTCGCTCACGAGCTGCTCGTCTGACTGCAGCGATGAGCACAGCTGTGGCACCTACCAACCTCCCGACGGCACGGCAGGAAGCAGCGGCGGGGACGCCTCGGGCGGAAACGGCGGTAAGACCAGCGGCTCTGGCGGCAAAGCGGGCAATGCCCCAGGTGGCAGCGGCGCGCAAGGTGGTACCTCTGAGATGGCAGGCGCGGCGGGCATGGGTGCTGCCGCGGGCGAAGGCGGCATGGGCGGCAGCCCCATCCAGAAGCCCTGCGACGATGCCTGCACGGCGCCCAAGCCCGTCTGCGACGAGCCGCGCGACACTTGCGTCGAGTGCCTTGAACAAACCGACTGCACTTCAAGCAGCAAGGCGAAGTGTGACACCACCGCCAAGGCTTGCGTCGAATGCCTCGCTCCGACGGACTGTGCCAGCGCGACAAGAGCCAAATGCGACGGGACTGGCGCTTGCGTCAAGTGCACGAGCAACGACGACTGCTCGCACATTGCCGGCAAGACGGTGTGCGATACCAACGCTGGTGAGTGCGTGCAGTGCACCGGCGCAGACGAAACCGCGTGCGGCGGCAAGTCATGCAATCCCGCAACGAAGGCGTGCACGAACACGACCATCGGGAGCGTCGGGGCATGCGGCGCGTGCGTCGCTGACAGCGAATGCTCTGGCGGCGGGACAGCCGATCCGACCGCTCGTTGCGTTCCGATGTTGTTCAAGGGCGTTGCACGCGCAGGAGGCTTTTGCCTGAAGCGAGTTGCGAAGACTTGCGCCAAGCCCTTCCAAACACCCATCACCACAACAAGTTTGTCTGGCAAGCCATCTGAGCAGTATTGCGGGATTGACCAAGACTCGACGCGATGTGAGGCGGTGCTCGACCTGATCGGTGATCAATCCTGCGCTGACGGCCAAGACACCTCCTGCGGGTGCTCGAGAGACGGAGACCAGAATTGCACAGAGACCGGGAAGGGCGGTCTCTGCAAGACGGTCGGCGTCAACGCCAAGCGCTGCACGTACACCTGCGGAACGGCCGGCGATTGCCCCACCGGCAAGACCTGCACCGTGGACGATCCCTATTGCCACTAAGATCGACGACGCTTGGCGCTGGATCGACGCTCGCCATCGCTGGGCGTGCCGTTCCGCAATCTCTGTGCTCCCGCGCGCCTGACCCCGTGTCCAGGCAACGTCAAAGCAATGGCCTGAAACGATAGTAGGGAACACCGGGCTTGCGTGACCAAAGAGAGCGTATGGCTACCTCAACCCTCAGGCGCTGCCCTGACCGGGCGGCGAACCAGGGCAGCGTCCGTGGTGCGCGGACGTGGTGCAGCCCAACCGGGCCAACCGGGTCGGGACACTGACAACGAATGCTGGGCCATGAAACGTTCCGCTTGCGAACCCCGTTCGAGGATCTGCTCGTACGGATCGATCGCTTTGCAGGTCCGCCCACCGCCGAGCAGCGGACGCTCGCCCGGCGCGCCATGTCCGACCTGCGCTTCGGCGTCGAGGGGCATGATCCGGGTATCGTCGCGACCGCTCAGAAAATTGTAAGCGCGCTCGATGGCGGGGGATCATTCGGACTATTCGGCCTTCGCGACCTTGGCCCATCGCTCACGGACTCGAGCTTCGAAACGCAGCTCTTGCGGCGGCTCGAAGAGGAATTCGAACGCGGGCGTCTCGTCGTCGAAAGTGAGCAGCTCACGTCGCTAAGCGAGCGTCGGGACCTATTCGATCCGCCGATCCCGCCCTTGCCGCCCGCCCCCCGGGAGTCCAAGACCCATACCTTCGAGGTCCGCTTCGTCGACGAAGTGGGCAAGGCCATCTCGGGCATCGACGCCGAATTCACAGCTGATGGTGCTCAAACTCGCCCGACCAACGCCGCCGGTGTCGCCCTGCTCGAGGGTGTAAAGGGCGCGAGCGCCAACGTGGCGATCCTCGACCCCGAAGCGCTCTCGAAGGTGCTCGACCCGCGCTGGGAGGCGTTTCGTCCTGGTAAGCCTCCAAAGGAATCCAACACCTCCGCGGTCGTGTTTCACGGTGGCGAGCTCGGACCCTTCGACCTGAAAGCGGAGGTACCCAATACGGTCGTGATTAAGCCGCCGCTCGGCAAGCTGTTCGTCGAGCTGTGGGACAAGACGGGCCGCGTGCGCCACGCCAACCGGACGTACCAGATCACGGGTCCGCAGTCGTTCGAGGGAACGACGGACGACGACGGGCGATTACTCCACGAGGACGTGTTTCCCGGGGACTACTCGCTGTCGCTGTCGCTCGACGATTCGGTGGTCGACGCGGCCCTGCTGGTCGTCAGTCCAGACCGCCTCGATCCGCAGCTCAGAATGATGGGCGCCGTGCCGCGGGTCGTCTTGGCGCGGCTCAAGGGTCTATTCTTCGATACCAACAAGAGTTTCCTACTCCCGGCAACGATCGCGGTTTTCGACCGCTTTCATGACGTTTACGCCCAGAACAGCCCTTCGGATCTACTCATCGTCGGCCACGCGGATACACGTGCTGACGATCGCACGAACGATCCGTTGGCGCTCGAGCGCGCCGAAAACACGGCTGCATTCGTGAGAGACGATGTCGACGCTTGGTTGAAGATGTACGAGCTCGCAGTGCCTAGTGTGCGTCGCTGGGGGTCCAACGAAGACGAAGCCATGATGCTGGCCCTGCCAGATTTCGATCGCAAGCCGGACAAAGAAGTGGCGCTGCATTGGTTTCAGAGGACGCGAGGCCTGAACGTCGATGGAGTCGCTGGGCCAAAAACTCGGCGTCGGCTGATCGCCGAGTACATGGACCTCGACGGCTCTTCGCTCGCAAACGGTGAGTTCGATATCGACATCACCACGCACGGGTGCGGTGAACACTTCCCGCTCGACCCGACTGCAGAGGAACTGGACGCGGCGCCGCAGAACAACTTGGAGGACCAGGGCGATCGACGCGTAGAGCTGTTTTTCTTTGATCGTGAATTTGGCATCGTTCCGCCGCCACCGGGCAAGACATCCGCTCAGGGCAGTCCCGAGTACCCGGAGTGGCGGCGCAAGGCGGCACTGGTGCACGATAGCTCCACGAGCAGCCTCGTCCTGAAGGTGCTCGTGCAGGACCCGAAAGGGCAACCGCTTGCCGGCGTACGGGTGCAGGTGCTCCAGGACGGGGTCGTCGTTCGCACGCGCACCTCGGACGCCGCTGGCCTTTTGGAGGTCACGGGCCACGACCCATCGCGACCGTGCGAGTTGGTCATAGCGAGCTCATCCCCGCTCGTAATCAGCGGTGGCCGGGAAGAGGATCCAAACCTTGCGCTCGAGGCGGAACAGGAGGCTAGCGTCAACGCGCTCGCTGACGGCTGCCAGGTCGAGCTTGCCGATAACACGCCTTTCGTCCCCCCTGAGCTCGAAGGTAACTCGGTGCTCGTGTGATATGGCGTGAGTAGCAGCGGAAGAGAGAGTTGACGATGGCAACAGGAGCAGGCGTCCAGGTACAAGGCAGCGGCCAGGCGACGGTGGCGGTTTTTCCCGCCAACTACTTCGATGACCCGAATTTGCGCTTGGCCTTCGATGGGCCCAAGAAATTCAGCATCGACGAGGCAGGCGCCAAGAAGCTGAATGCCAAGGCAAATACCCCACTCGCGTACGTGCAGAGCCTGCAGGCCGACTTGGCAACGCTGAACTACCTACCCGCCGGTGCAGCTGACGGTGTGTATGCGGCTGGGACGAAAAGAGCAGTGTTGATCTTTCAGCGCCACGCTGCCCGCGTCTATCGTATGCCGGGGCCGAGCGACGTGCAGCCCGGCCAAACCTTCCAAGGGGCGGCAGATGGCATTTGCGATCAGGCCACGGCCAAAGAGATCCAAGTTTGGATTGGCAGCAAATTCGTACGCCCGGTTGGTCGCTTTGCGACGCGTTCATTGAACGTGGCGGGCGCCATCCCGCGCAACAAGCTACGTGAAGATGCGGCTGACGAATGGGAAGCGATCGTTGCGCAGGTCGCGGCCGCTGGAGGCATTCTCACCGGCGAAAGCCAGGGCTACGGCGACACGCTGCGCACGCTCTCGAAGCAAGTCGCCGCAAAGAAGGCTGGCGCGAGCAGCTTCAGCTTTCATTTCGCGGGCCGTGCCATCGATATCGACCAAGGGTTTGGTGGCGGAAAAGGCCAGCGCTATTTCATCGTCAAGGAGACCGTCGGTACGGATACATTTTGGCGCCTCTTTTGCAAGACCGACAAGCAAGACGGGACACAGGGCACCAAGATGGCGAAGGGTGCTCTGCAGCGCATGACCGACATGGTGAATCAAAAGAGCGCTGACATCCCGGCCGGCTCCTACATCGACATGACGGCGATGATCGAGGCCAGCGGTAAGTTTTCCCGAATCCATGCGCAAAGCGATTTCAACAACACCGCGCTGCCGGCTGGCGCCCGCTACAACAAGACCGAGTGGTGGCACTTCCAATACATGGTGGACGTTCAACAGACTTTTCAGGACGAGATGGAGCTGATCGGCATAACGGAAAAGCAGCTCAAGGCCGCTGGGTGGACGACGGAGGCGGAGCTCGATCACCGTCCCGGTTAGCGATGGGGAGCCGGTATCTAGCAATTTGCATCTGCGCTCTGGGATGCGCGCAGGCGGCCTCGGTGCCCCACGTTGCGCCAACGCCTTCGACGTCGGGGGTCGCATCAGCCGCGGTGACCTCGCGGCCGTTGCCGGTGCGTGGCCCCGCATGCGCCCTCGGGCCCGCGGTGCCGCTCGAGCACCTGCAACCGCATGGTATCGGCAGCGTCTTGCTTGGCGCGCTCGACACGCCGCTCAGTGCCGCGCCACTAGAGGCACCTCACGCCGTTCTCCGCGGCAGCCCGGCCTTGGTCGTGGACATGATCGAACGCAACGGCAGGAACTGGCGCCGTGTGATTGCCGCGGACGGCGGCATGGGCTGGGTCGAAGGTGCTTTTACCGAGGTGCCTGGCCAGATCAGCGTCGCGCGCGACACGGAGCTGACCGACCATGTCGCAGCTGCAAATGCCACCTCGAACGATCTTCAAACAACGCCGATCCTGGGCGGGAGCGCGGCAACCGTCTTGGAGGCCTCCGACGCGGCTTATCCGGAAACCATGGCGCAGCTCGGCACGCAGAACTACCTCGACTCAGATTGGCTACCTTGGCTTCGCGTTCGCGTCGGGGCAGTACAGGGGTGGCTTGCGCCGAGCGATGCGCAGATGGGTTGGGCGGCAGCCAGTGACGGCCAATGCTTTTCTTGGACCGGTTTCGGAGGCTTGGTTCGAACCAGCTTCCTGGTCGGTGGCCACGAAGCGTTGGCCACGGTCGCACCACGGGTTGGAGAATCCGTGCGCTACCTTGTACGAGGCGAAGCGGAACCGTGGCCGCCTGGCGCCGCTTGCCCGGTGCCGAACGCCGCCTTCTTCGAAGAGAGCGATGCGCCTCCGAGCACCGTCCTGTTTCAGTGCAATCACCCTCGAGCAGGGAAGATTCAGGTCCTAGCGAGCGCCGACCGCAAGTTCTTCGTCTTTGATCAGGATCGCAAGACGCGCATCGTGCGGGCCGAAAGCGTCAACCTGGCCGGCTCGCCTCACACCGCGGTTCTGGAGATGGCACTTCAATCCTCTCACGCTGACGAACATGTTCTGTTCGTCCCGGCGCTCGCCAGCGACACCCCCTCGGGCGGTCTAGTCCCGCTCGGAGCCGATGACTCCACCGCGACCTGGAGCGTCGACAAAGCGGCGGGGAGGCTGACGATTGTGCGCGCGTCACGCCGTGCGGTTGCCACCGACATCCTGACGCTCAACGCTGGGCACCTCGTTACTAGTCGGGGGTTCACTGCGGCGCTCAGCGTCCACGCCAACCTGCTCAACGCTGAGCGGGCAGTGCTTCTCGATCCCGGGTCTCAGCTGATCGGCTTGAGCTATCCGACCACGTCTTGGGCAAAGGCCCGCAGCTATGCAACGCAGGCCGAAGCGTGCCGGCAGCTACTCGTAAGCAACGTGCCGGCGTCCGTCATGCGGGTTGGCCCGAATTTGTCGTGCCGCGGTATGCCACGTGCCGGGGGGAAGCACTAAGTCAATGGCCTTCTCGATTAGAGTCGAGCTGACTCCGACGCCACTCCCAGGTTCCGGCGTCGCTGTCGCCGGTTGCCTGATCGCGCTCGACCAATTGGGACCAAGCGGAACGGCCGCAACGCGAGCCAGCCCCCAGCCCGCAACCCTTGCGTTTAGCGGTGTTTTCTTGGAGCGTGCGCGCGAGCCGGAGAACTCCGTGGAACGCCCGCTTGGGTCGCTATCAGGGACGATCACCCTCGAAGGACCCAACGCGACGCCCGTCTTCAGCATCGATGGGCCGCTGCAGGCAACGGTTGACGAAACGCCGGACGAAACTGCCGACACCAGTGTGCGGTTGCGACGGTTGCAGCTCGCATTCAGCGAGACGAGCTTCGATGTTCCTCCGGGGGTGACGTTCGACTTGCCGCTACCCCTCGATCTGGAGCAGACGACTGCGCACCTGGAGGTTACGGTAGAGCTCTCGGTCGCGGGGCAAGTGGAAGCGCCTGCGACGAGCAATGATATTCTCGACGTCCCGCTGCTCCCTCGCAAAGCTCTGATCGCGAAGCTGGTCGACGAAGTGGGTGAACCCATCGCCAGCCAAACCCTCGAGCTCGACTTTGATGGCGAGCTGGTGCAGCTCGCGACTAGCGACGAGGGCACCGTGCGGGTCGTGAATCCCCCAACCGGCGTGGCCCAGCTTCGATTCACCGACACTGATGCTTTGCGAGCTACGCTAAAGCCACGTTGGGAAAAGCCGCGCGAGGGGGCGTTGCTTTCGCCCGCACCCCGGCGGCACACAATACCGTTGCGCGACCCACTGGACCCCGTGCAGGTCGTTGCCGGCATGAACGTCGTGAGCGTGCAGCCTCCGGTTACCCAAGCTCGACTGCTCGGAATGTTCTTCGAGCTCAACAAGAACTTCTTGCTGCCGACTGCGCTGCCGAGCCTCAGTCAGGTCAAGGCGCTCTACGATCAGAATCCCAACAGTGAGCTGCTCGTGGTTGGCCACACGGATACGAGCGCCGACGCCGCCACCAATGATCCGCTGTCGGTCGAGCGCGCTGAGGCGGTCGCACAATACTTAGCGGAAGACGTCGATGCTTGGCTCGCGCGCTACGGCTCGAAGGTGTCCGCCAAGAAGCGTTGGGGCCGGCGTGAAGACTTGTTCATGATCGCTAGCTTCGACGGCTTCGATGCTCGCCCGGAGTCTCAGGACGAGGTCAGCTTCTTTCAGAGTGTCCACAATCAGTCGCTGAGCGATCCGCCAAACCCCGACCAGACGCCGCGCAAGAACACTCAGCCGCTAGCGGTCGACGGTGTCATGGGCGACGCAACGCGTACGGCTCTGATCGAAGACTACATGCGTCGCGACGGCGCTTCGCTACCTGCGACGATTAAGCTCGTGATCCACGGCTGCGGCGAAAACTTCCCGCTCGATGACGCCGGTGAGGATCTGGACGTGGCACCTGAAGACGGGCGCCGCGATCAGCTCGACCGACGTGTCGAGTTGTTCTTTTTCGACGGCCGCCTGGGGGTCCAGCCGCGGCCGCCCGGCAAGAACTCCAAGAAAGGCAGCCACGAGTACCCCGAGTGGCGCCGCCGCGCCCGGGAGAGCACGGACTTCGTGCTCGACCTTTTTGACCGGATCCTGCGTATTCGAATGCAGGATCACGGGCAGCCCATTGGCGGTGAAGACTACGAAATCAGGGTGGACGGGACGATTTTCGCGGCGGGCCAAACTGCGTCCGACGGCCTGATCGAAGAACCGGTTCCTGGCACCTCGCTCGAGGCGTTGGTACGGCTCCCCCGGCTTGGGATCGAGCGCGTGATCAGCCTTGGGCCGACTGAATCATTCCCTCCCGTGAGCACGATCTTGGGCGTTCAGTTGCGCTTGCGCCAGCTGGGCTTCTTCTTTGGCACTGCCGACGGGCAGGGTGGTCCTCAAACCAACGGAGCGATCCGGGCGTTCAAGATCAGCCAACGCCTGCCCGCCGACAGCGTGCTGGATCAGCGGACCCGTCAAGCATTAACCACCGCCTACGGAAGTTGAGATGTCGGAAGATCAGAGTTTCAGTCAACGCCGCTTGTTTGGGGTCGTGGTCGCCCTTCCGACTTGGTTGCAGGATGAGACCTGGTATTGCTTCGAGGCATCCTTGCCTGACGAGTCGAGGCTGACCATCGAGGTCAAGGACGGCCGCGTCCAGACGCTGGAAGCGCTGGTCGAGCGACGCTTTCGCGGGCTGGCTTCGGCCTATCCCGGCGTTGGCCAGGTCACTCCGCCGCACCCCGTTGCTGACTCCCGGCTACCCGCGCTGCAGTTTTCGCTTCATTTGCCCGACTGGGCCGGGACGGTGGAGATCCGCGCAGTTTCCCTGGACGCGAAGTTGCTCGTGCTCAGCTATGCTGTCGCCGACCCGGTGGAGGCCGCGCTCGTGTTCGATACGTTGCGGCAAGATGATCCGATGGGAGCCCCGCCGGCTCCAGGCTTCACGCGGCGCAACCTCGCGGGCTTGGTCCTCGACATGCCCTCTAAACTGCGGCCGCCTACGCAATTTGTCTTTCGGGGTGAAAGCGTCGAGTTGCGGCTCGAGGTTAGCGACACGGCTCGGCTTCAGCCGGACGTCGAGCAGCAATTGAACTTCCAAAACGAAGAGGAGTGGTGGCTAGAACGCCCCGCCGAGCATTACGCGGTTCAGACCGAGCATGCGGCGCTGCAGTGGCAAGCGCGCGACGTCTTGGCCTCCACACCGGGCGGTCGCCGACGCTACCGGTTGAAAGAGGGCGTCGCGAGCTTCGAACGACCTTCGCGGTGTGCGCACGTCGTCGCGACCGCCACTGACGGCGGCTGCGACTTGATCGACGGCATTTGGCAAGAGGTCCTGCAGAGCCTCCGGAGCGATGACAATGGCCGATGACGTGGCCCAGCTACTAGATCCGAAGGCTAGCAACAAAGACACCATCAACCACAAGGTGGTGCCGATCATCGTGGTGCCCGGTGTGATGGGCACGCGACTCGACTTTCAAGGTGCCGCGCCCAACTGGGATCCAGACAGTAGGTTGGCGATGAGTGACTTGGCCGCCGCCGACGATATCGAAAGACTCAAATTCTTAAACCCAGGGCCAACGCCCTCGAAACAACCCTTTAGGGTCTTTGGCGCTAAAGCGACCAAACAAATCGAGCCGAAAGGCACGCTGATTGGCCTGGCAGCGAAAGAGGATCCCAAAAAGACCGTCCTACAGGTTTACACCGATCGCGGGTGGACCCAGGCCTGCTGGGAATTCTACGGCGAGGTCCTGATCCAACTCGAGGACAAGCTCAACACTGGCCGCAGGAAGATCGACATGCCTGTCTACTGCGTCGGGTACGACTGGCGTGAAAGCAACGTCCGCAGCGGCGCTCGACTGGTCGGCGAAATCGATCGGATTTTGGCCCGCCACAAGCTGGCGAAAAAGGTCATCATCGTAACCCACAGCATGGGCGGCCTGGTAACTCGCGCAGCAATGGCAATCAGTGGCTTTCAGAAGATCGCTGGCGTCGTGCACTGCATGCTGCCCGCTGACGGCGCGGTGGTAGCTTATCGTCGGTTTCAGACGGGCGCCAACACGCCCTTCGATGTCGCGCAGCCGAACTCGCCGGTCGCCGAAACCATTGCCACGGCGGTGCTCAATCGCATCATGGGGGCAGAGCGCGTTTCCTACGCAGCAATCCAGAGCGTCTTGGCTGGGCCGCTTCAGTTGCTGCCGAACAACGCTTACAACGGTCTCTTTCTCACACTGGCTGACGGGTCCACCAACAACGGGTCCACCATCAATACGATAGCCAACGTCTATCAAGTGTACGCGCAGAACTCTCCACCGGGCCTGGTTCCCAACGTCGGCGAAAGCTCCACGCAGATGATCTGGCAGGCGGGAGACACCGTCAACTTGCGCCAGCGCATAGCAGCCGCCGATGCATTCCATAGCCAAATTCAAGGCGTGTTCCATCCGAACACGTTCCTGCGGCTGGGCGATGGTTTGACGACCGACGTGGAGTTCGATTGGAGGGCCGGGTTGACGGGACAGCGCGGCAACACGGCAGATCTACAACTGAAGGTCACGCAAACGGCTCGTCAGGGTGACCCGCGCACCGGCGACGGCACGGTTCCAGCGATCAGCGCGTTGTGTCCCGCGGTTCAGAACCCGCTCTCCCGAATCACGTTCCCCAACGTTGCGCATTCCGAGTGTTTCAAGAACCAAGCATTTCGCGATCAGGTTGAAGCCGACGTTCGCACTCTCTTCGGCCTGGCGTGAGGGCGCGTCACATGTGAAACGTGGCGGTCGTCGGGCCTGTGGTCATGTAGCCGTAGTAGGCCGCCGCCACGCCGATCAGAGTAGTGACCCCGGCCCAGGGCCAAGGCTTCGCCCAAGGCGCAAGCCGGATGGGCATGCACAGTGCAACGGCGATGCCCGCGATCCAAAATGGGGGTTCCATGTTCCACCCTTGGCGGTCCTCGTGGGACGCCATCATCCAATAGGATACGTAGGGAACAATAATCGGAAGTAGGTCCGACTCATGAAATTCCCTTCCGAAGCGCTTCACGGCGAAAAAGGCGATGAGGACCGGAATGAAGTACGGTCCCAAAAGGAAGTAGACGAAGATGAGTAGCGTCGCCATACCGGACAGCAGCATACTGAAAATTCCCCGGTTTCGTCGACACGCTGTGAGTGTGCACCGCGATCCGCGGATCCTAACCCTCCGGGGCCTCGCCCAGCAGTCGCTTCGAAAGCCGCGAAATCGCCCGCGCGTGCAGGCGGCTCACCCACGACTTGTTGACGTTCATGTCACGGGCGATTTGATCCATTTGCTCTGCATTGAGGTAGTATCGCTCAACGACGGTTCTTTCGGCCGTGGAGAGCTCAGCGATCGCCAGACGGATGCGCTGGGATGCTTCGGCCTGAAGGAAGGCGATTTCAGGGTTCAGATGGAGCGGGGCTTCGGCGCCGTCGTCTTGCCGCAGGGCATCGTTCACCAGGCCGATCGCGGCCGCGGTGGCCATCGCGCCGAGTTGGTCGTCCAGATATTCTTCAGCCTCTTCGTCGCGTAGCGCTTGCGTGGGGCGCGCGAACAGGACTTGGGAGTCGCCCTCGCTCACCGCCAACGCGGCTTCCATCGCGACAATCCGTTCGTGTGCTCGTCGCGGAATGGTCGACATTCGGCGCACACCGTCCATGATCGCGCCCTTGACGCGGAAGTTGGCGTACGCGCGAAACGGCACACCGCGCGCGGAGTCGAAACGACGTGCGGCGTCGAAGAGGCCCTCGCGGGCTGAGCTCACGAGATCGTCGAGCTCGACCGCCTTGCCGAGCGTGTGCCAAACCTGCCGCGCGATGCTTTCGGCAAGGGCGAGCTCCGCGTTGAAGCGAGCCAGCACTTCGGGCGAGTCAGGTGCCGTCACTTACGTCACCCTACCTCAGAGGTCATGGAAACCAGGCAATCACTCAAGCCACCCTCCCAGCGAGCCGCTAACGCGGGGTCGGCGCCTGCCGGTCCTGTTTGAGCACCGCCACAATCTCTTCTAGGGCCGGGTCCGTCGCCATCTGAAACCGCAGGGTGTCGCGCACTGCCTCGCGCTGCTCGCTGCTGAGCCACCGTGGCAGCTTCGCGAGGGCGCGGTTCACCCGGTCGTCTAGGTATTCTTCCAGCGTCCAGTCACCGCGCCTCAGCTTCGCGAGCTCGGGGCTCGTCGGACGGCTCGCGCCGGGGGCGAGCGCTGAACTACCTGAAGCCGGCATGTCAGGAAGCCTAGCTCGAACACCCGCCGGTCGGCAAAGGGCTCGCGCAAAAGGTTGCCGGAGACGCTGCATCGGCAGGCAACAACTGCCGCCGACCGACCGAGTAGTCCTGGTGAGCAAAAAGAGCCGACAACATAACTCTACGGACCCCTGGTCGTGACCTTCGCGCTGGCCAGGGGTCAGGTCTGCCTTGCCGAATGGGTGAGGCCGCTCGCGGTCGAGCACGTAGTAACTTTGCTTGTCGACCTGCGAGAAGCGCGACAAGCGCTACGCGCGCCGCCGCTCCTGCTGCTCGCGGTCGGTCTGGCCGTGTTCGCAGAGGAGGAGCCCTTCGGAATCGTTCGCACCGCGCTTCCGGCTCTACTGGACTGCTGCTCCGGTCTCTTCGTCATCCTGGAGCCGCGGGACCGGCGCGCTCAGGCCATTCGTTCACTCTTCGCCGGCGGGCGCGGGGTTCCTGCGAAGTCAGCCGTGCAGATCTTCAGCTCTGTGGATGATGCCCTGGTCGCCGCCCAAGCCGTCGCTCCCCACGATGCGCTGGAGGTCCAGCGCCAAAATCTTCGACGCCATGCCCGTGACTGATGGACGACGACGCCATGAAAACCGATCCCGAATCCAAGCCGATCGCGTTCGAGATTGCACGTCGCGTAATCACCGCCCCTCGTCTCCGTGGAAACCACTGAGACGGGCACACCGGCGCCAACGATCACCCTGACCACGGTTCCCGGCACACCAGCGCGTACGCTCAGCGCTGCCGCGCACTACCCCGCGCTGCTCGCCGAGCTCGGCTCTGGCCCCACTGAACGATGGACCATCGGCATCGGACTTGACCAGGTCAACGTCGCGCGCGTCGTTGTCCAGCCTTGCAGCAACGACGCAGACGAAGTCGCCCGCGCTCGGGCTGTGCTAGAGGACGTGCTCGCTGCCGCGCAGCTCGCTCGGCCCGTGCCGCCGCCGAGCAACTGATTGTCGCCATGCCCAACCTCGAGCCGTATCCCGATTTCAAGCTCGACTTGACGACCGCTTACTCGCTCCTCGACGGCTACCTGACGGAAGCCGAATCTTGGGAGGTGTACGCGGCCATCGGCTGCGGCGAATATGACGAGGCGCTAGCGCTGATTGGCCAGCTGGCGCGCGAGAGAGGTGCAAGAGACGCTGAAGAGGTGTTGATCCGCTTGCTACCTCTGCCAGCTCCCACGCCTGGCGGCGGCGGCGTCACCTCCGCGTTCCGCGCCGTCGACGCGACCCCGAGCCCACGGACCGCGAACCAAAGTGGCAGGCCCGTCAACGGCGATAGAAACTCCGCGGGCCCGACGTAGCCGAGCCCGCTGGTCGTCTTAGGCCTCGTGACCGTCGTCGGATTCGGGCTCGAGCTCCGACGGAATCACACTCTCGACCACAGCGGCTGCGGTGGTCAACCGTTCCGAGAGCCCGGCCACGTTGGCGGCGGTGATCAGCGCGTGCACCGCGGTAGCCTTGATGCCGATCGCCACCTGCCTCATCTCCTCCGCGTCCGCACGCGCCGAGAGGTCGCAAAAGCCATCCAGCGTGTGCGCCAGGCCTCGCAACTGTTCGGCGCCCGTCATGACCTCGCCCATTGTCGCGCGCACGTGCGATTCGAGCATGGCGTCTTCAATGTTCATGAGCGCCACCTCCTTGATCCGCCGACCGAATTCCCCGGGTGGTCAGCTCCAGCTCCAACTCGGCCAGCCCGAGGCGCGCGATGCTGAGATCGCTCCGCGCTTTCTCGAGCTGAACGTCCGCGACCCGAATCAAGTCGCGGCAACTCTTGATGGATTCTGCGATTTCTACCGCGCTGCGCGGCTCGTTGAGTACACTTCCGCCCTTAGGTGCCATGAAAGCCAATCCCTTTCGTGGTGCTCAGGACTCGCGGTCGGTTCCACCCGGTCGCGGGTCCGTCTGTGTTTCGTTACTTCTTCGGCCGCTTCGCCGGCTTGGCCGTGACCCCGAGCTTCTCCGCGTAAGCCCGAATAGCCCGCCGCACCACATCGGAGCGTGACCGCTCCTCGTGAGCAGCGAGCGCATCAAGCAGCGCGAGCTCGTCCGGAGCCAAACGCAAGCCAACGATCGGCTTTTCTACCATGCGGCGAGCACAGTAACACGCTGTTAAACGGAGTGCAACGCCCCTCCCGAGCTGCACACGGTGCAGAAGTCCTGAGAATCAACGCGAGCTGACGAGGCCAGTCTGCGGACGTGTAGCACGCTCCTCAAGCGAGGGGAGGCGTGCGGGGCGGGCGCGGTGGGATCCGAACAACTCGACTATGCCCAGCTAGGTCGTGGTGCAGGGCGAGGCCAGACTTTACCGGCCATTCCTGCAAGACTTTCATCGACGCCGCCAGCAGGGTTTCGCCGTCGCCCCAATCCATCGAGTAGTGGCTCGTCCCTAACAGCTCATCGGACGCGAGTGGACGCAATCCAACCAGGTTTAGGAACGCCGTTCGGGAGAGCAATGTACCGGTGCCGCTGATGCATCCTTGTCTGCCGAACCGGTAACCCGCAAGATCGGCCCGCCTAGGTCCAAGAACACCGGACAAGTTGTAGCATCCAGGGTGCGACGTCGTGACATCCACCGGTAGTGGGCAGTTCCCGTTGCGTCCACCCATAGTCGAAACCGCCAAGGCGCCGTATCGAACACCCACCACATGTTCCCGTAGAACGCCTCTCGTTCACGGACGTCGGCGCGCGTTATGTACGAACGTTGTAGCTCTACAACGAGGCCATCGTGTGGGCGATAGATGTCAGCACGGTGTTCTCTGTTCTGTCCCATGGTGACTTCGCACCAAGACGGGTCTGCGCGTGACTGCCAGTCGCGATGCCACCGCGTCTCGGTTTCGGACCAGGGATCGCAGTCATTTTCACCGCCAACGTGCGCCCAGTGCGCAACCTTTCCTTTGCCGCACTTGGCGATCACCCGTCGCAGGCAGTGCGGGCACGTCCCAGTGGCATGCTTCGTTGGCGGGACCCGTTGGTCATCGGCGAGAGCGTAGAACACAGAGTCACAAAGGTCGCACGACGCTCACATGTCGTCCAGGAGGGCGAACCGACGCGCAGCTCAGGTCTCGGATTCTAGGCTCGGCGAGCTGTTCGCGCTGCCGGTGCCTCGACGACGCGCGCGTCGCTCAGAACCCAAGGCCTCTAAACGTTCCGCATTCGTGGGACGTCGCCACCGCCCGAGCGCACCGTTCTTCTCCCACGGCGATGCACTTGTCCTCGTTCCACGCGGCGCCGAGGCTCCGATTCTCGGATGACGACAAGACTCTGTAGTTACCCGGGTTGTCGGCACCGCCGAGCGAGTGGGGAACGATGTGGTCGATATCCTTGCCGGTTAGGTCGACGCCGCGCGCAATGAGGAGGGCGCGATAGGCGGCGGTGGACATGTTCTCGCCACAGTCGACAGGGGATTGTCCGCGCGTGTCGGCTGCTCGAGCAGCATCGAGATTTGCGGCGTCGACAGCGGCCGCGATGATGACGAGTTGCTGGAAGATGTGCCACCTCTTCGTCGCTGTGGATGCCGCCGCGGCAGCGGCCGCGGCTTCCGTGCTGGCCTGGCCGCTGATGCGGATTGCGCTCTCGAGCTGCTGTTCGGCGTTCTCGTAGTGCTGTGCGGCAAGTTGAAAATCTCGCTCAATGTCTGACCAGCTCTGACTCAGGTGGTTCGCGCGCAAGGCAAGACTCTCCACCTCAGCGTGGTGGTCGAGCGCGGCCGCTTCAACGCGCCGCAAGCGCTGCTCATCGGGCGCGTTTGAACACGCGGCGATGATGGCAAGGGCACCGAGTGCAAACCGATGCAGCATCAGAGCGAGGCCCTACCCCTGCGAGGCTCCAGCTGGACGTGTGCGACGGCGGCACGGCCATCCCGCACCAAGCGAAAATCGACTTGGGTACCGGGACGTAGATCGCCCATGGCCGCCTCCAGCTCGCCTAGGCTCAGGTTGGTGTTCGAACCGGCCGGAGCACCCACCGCGTTGACGTTTTCAAGTCGATCCCCGGCGCGCAATCCCGTTGTGGCAGCAGGGCTATTCGGGACCACGCTGCTTACAAACACTCCGGCGCGGTACTGGACTTGCGCCACGGGAGCGCCCAGGAGGATGCCGAGCTTGGGAGTGTCGGCGCGCCGATCGCGGTCGACGTGGCGACTGGCGGGCGCGCTCAGGTGGAAGAGGCGCCCTTCACGCACGACGTCCACGCGAAGCGCTTGCCGGTCGGAGACCGCGCTCAGGACGCGCTCGATATCGTCGACGCTCCCGACCGGGATGCCTTGAACAGAAATCAAAACGTCGCCGACGGCCATATTCGCCGCATCCGCATAGGTGCCCGGCTTGAGCCGCTGGACTGGTAAGCCAGACGCCGCGATCGCCCTTCCCTCGACCGCGTCGAGCCCGGCAAACCCGCCGCAGCGCGGAGGAGCGTCGAGGCCGTTCTCGCGCATAACAGTTGAATCAATATCGTCTAGGTTGGCAGCACAGGTTGCAGCTGGGCACTCATCGCCTGAAAGGGCGCCGGCTCCGGCGCCTGCCGCGCAGCCCCCCAGTGCCCAAGGCGTCGCGGTGCCGCCGCTCATGGCCGCCACCGCTAGACCGAGGCCGCAGCCCACTATGCCGCTCGTCGCGGTGCGTTCACTATTGTGAGCGATGCACAAGTTGCGATCGGCCACGTCCTTCGCACATTGAGCGCGCCGGCGTTCCATCTCGGCGCGAAGCTGCGTGACCTTGGCCTGGCACCCCTGGAACTCGGCCTCAGCGCGCGCGGCTTCTGCCCGCGCCTCCGCCTCCGCCACTTCGGCTTTCACGGCCCGCAGGCGACCTTGCGCCTCCGCGATTTCTCGCTCCACTGCATCGAGCCGTGTATCGGCCTGCGATGCCTCGGCGGTGCTGCATCCTGCCGCGAGGAAGCCGACCAGTACGGCGCCCAGGACGGTCGGGTTCGCCGAACTCGACGAAACGAAAGCTGCCACGCCCATCGTTCGTGGTCATACGCTGGCAGGGCCGATTTCTCCCCTTTGCTGGCGCCCGATCTCGAGGCGGAGGGAATTCGGCGAAGGTCAGGCCAAGGGGTTCGATGCAGGGCACGCCGTGCGCCCGCTGCAAAGGACCCGACAATGTGGCCGGTGCCAACGATTGGGCAACGCCTAGTAGTTTCTCGATCGGCAGTCTCAAGTGCTCGGCCCGCACAAGACGCGTCGGCCGAGCCGTCTCACGCCCCTGCCGGCCGCGGCTGAAGTGTGGCCAGCGAGCTGAATCTATTGCGTTTGCCAACGGCTCGGGAGACGCTCGCGGCAACGTCTTGAATCTTTGAGGAGCAAGTGATGGCTGCGTTCGTCGATGGAGAAACGACGGTGGGAGAAGCCCGCGAGGGTGATTTCGAAGAAGCCATCGAGCGAGTGACGGGGCTTTCTCTGTCTACGATTCGCACAAAGCTTCGAGACGCGAACGGAAACACGAAGCTTCGTAACCTCTTCCGGCAATGGCCGGAACGCGTCGACGAGGTCGCATCTTGGACGGCCAATTTTGCACTGCAGTGCGAGGTGATTCCAGAGATTGCGGCAATCACTGCCCTGGGGCCGCGCGTGGTGAAGCGTCGTCTCGAAGAAGCTCACGGTAAGACGCTGGTTCAAAATGTCTTCAGCGCAGAATGGCTGTTCGATAATGAAGACGGAGAAGGTGGGGAGGCAACCGACGACGCCGACTCGCACCGCTCGGACGGCGAATCGCGCCGCAGCGCGCCACGCCGCCACGCGCCTGCGTCGGAGGTCGTAACGCAGCACTCCGGCATTGAGACGGCTGCGAACACAGCGGTCGCTATCGTCGAGGTTGCCCCTCGGTCCACCATGTTTCGCCGTTACGATTTACGCCGAGCGCGCGCTGCACGCAGTAGCCGCGAGCCGGCGGCGCACCAGCACGAGGCGTTGAGCAAGCTCCACGCCTGGTACCGATCGCGACCTGCGTCGGATCGAGGGGGGATTTTGGCGCTCCCGACCGGGAGCGGCAAGACCTTTACCACCGTGCGCTTCCTCTGTCAGGAACCGCTGTCGGACGGCTACAAGGTCTTGTGGCTCGCGCATACGCATCACCTGCTCGAACAAGCGATCGATGCCTTCGGCGCCGTTGAGGCGGGGCCGGGCGGAGCTCTTGAGGTCGGACGAATCGCTGAGCCGCGCAACCAACTCGACGTCCGTGTGGTCTCAGCCACGCCGGGCCATTTCCCGGTCAACACGATCTCATCGGCAGATGATGTCGTTGTCGCGACCTTGCAGACGGTTGTCGCGGCATACAACCGCGGGCACGAAAAGCTCACCTCGTTTCTCGATTCCGCAGATGGCAAGTTGATCGTCGTCTTCGATGAGGCGCATCACGCTCCGGCGCCGAGCTACTGCAAACTGCTCGAGCGGTTGCGCGAGGCCTATCCACAGTTGTACCTCCTGGGGTTGACGGCCACGCCGACCTTCACCGATGAACGCCGACAAGGATGGCTCAAGAAGCTGTTTCCGCAGGATGTGCTGTTCACCGTTTCGCGCAGTCGATTGATCGCCGCCGGCGTTCTTTCAAAGCCGCATTTCGAAAACTGTCGAACCGAGATAGCGGTCGAGTTGAACGAAGCGGACTACCAGCGGTGGCTCTCATCGTATGGTGACCTGCCTGAGGACGTAGTGACGCAGCTGGCCGAGAACCAGCAGCGGAACGACGTCATCGCGGACACGTACGTCGAGGGACGCGAGCGCTATGGCAAGACGATCTTTTTCGCGGATCGGTGGTTCCAATGCGACTACCTGCGCGAGGCTTTGCAAAAGCGGGGCGTTCGTGCCGATGTCGTCTACAGTCACGTTGATACGAATCTGGGAAGCTCCGACGAGCGGAATCGACGCTCCAAGGACGAGAACTCGCGAGTCTTGCAGCAATTTCGCAACGGGGAGCTGGATGTCATCATCAACGTGAGGATGCTCACGGAGGGCACTGATGTGCCCTCCGTCAAGAGCGTGTTCCTCACTCGTCAGACTACTAGCGCCATCCTGCTCACTCAGATGATCGGGCGTGCTCTTCGCGGGCCGCTGTTCGGTGGGACCGACGACGCCCACATCGTCTCGTTCATCGACAACTGGAAGCAGGTCATTAATTTCGCGGACTACGAGGCTTTGCCCGCGGGTCAGGCCGATCCGGACAAGCCCGAGTATGGCAAACGACCGCCGCTGCAGCTGATCTCCATTGAGCTCGTCCGGCGCCTTGCTCGTCAAATGTACAAAGGCGGCGGCGCGCAGGCGCCCTTCGTCACTTTGCTGCCGATCGGGTGGTACCGCGTGGAATACCAAACGCGCGCAGGGCAAGGAGACGACGTTGTCTGGCAGCGCCAACTCGTAATGGTGTTTGCCAACGAGAAGGGACGCTACGACGCCTTCATCAGCGCACTTGCTGAGGGCGATCTGGCCGCGTACGCCGAGGAGACGCTCTCGCTCAACGACGTTCGCGCTCGACTCTTGGGTTGCCAGGAAAAGTTCTTCGCAGCGTCAGACGACCACCCCGGGGCCGAGCTGCTCGTCGACTTGTTTCACATCGCCCGCCACATGGGCCAGACGGATGGTCAAGCGCCAGTCTTCTTCCGGTTCGAGGAACGGTCCGGTCACGACGTGGATGCCATCGCGAGCGATTGCATCGAGCGAGATCTCGGGGTGCGTGCGTTAGATGAAGCCCTGTTGGCTGAGTACCAACGACCCGATCGTTTCTGGCGCTCGCTCTATTCCAACTACGGCCTCTTCTACGCGCAGTATCAAGCAGCCCAGCGCCGCATTCTCGACGCCGCCCGTCACGGCGCGGACCCCGAGCACTATTCTGGCACGGTGACGACGCCCGAGCGCGTGCCGTTTCGCGAACCGTCTGAGGCGGTCAAGGAGCTCGTGTTTCGTCGGGATGTTGGACGCTGTTGTTGCTGTGGGTCAGTAAAGCGCCTCGAGGTCGATCACATCGTGCCTGCCTATTTGGGCGGTTCGTCAGAGCTTGACCAGCTGCAAACCCTCTGCCGTATCTGCAACGCTGAAAAAGCGATCAACGAACTGAACTTCCGCGTGACGCGCACCCCACTCGATGGGCCGGCCGCGCTTGTTGCGCTCGCCCCACCCCGCTCGGACGATGCCAAGGAGCCTGAGAATTGGTTGGCCTATCTCCAGCGAACAATCAATTTTTTCTACCGCTGCGCCGCGGTCGAGGTCATTGAGCTAGGCGGCACGCAGGCTGGCTGTGAGGTTGTGCTTCGCCCCGGCATTGACGCGACCTGGCTTGAGCCGCATCTCCCGAACCTCACCGCCCAAGTCGCGGAAGCGCGAGGCGCCGAGGGACTGCCTTCGCTCGGCAAGCTGCGTGCGACCGTTGTGAAGTAGCCCTATTGGCGTGCCTTCTATTCTAGAAAGATTGCGGGAGGGAGAACCAGAGATGTCCACCTTCGATTCAACCAAAACTCAGCTCAGCAAGCTTCTCGATGACGTGGTCGCGGGCAAGATTCAACTGCCCGACTTTCAGCGTGGCTGGGTTTGGGACGACGAGCACATCCGTGAACTCCTCGTGAGCATCGCGCGTTCGTTTCCCATCGGCGCGGTGATGTTGTTGGAGACCGGCGGCGAGGCAAGATTCCAGGTCCGCCCGGTGGAAGGCGTTGACCTTGGCTCGAAAAGCGCCGGCCTCGCCGAGTGGCTGATTCTCGATGGGCAACAACGCCTCACATCGCTCACTCAGGTGCTCAAGTCGAAGCAGCCCGTGGCTACGCGCGACGAGAAGCGGCGCGAGCTACGTTTGCACTACTACATCGACATCGAGAAGGCGCTCTCCGGCCCCCAACAGCTGCGAGAAGCCATCGTTGCCGTGAATGAAGAGAAACAGCTTCGCAGCGACTTCGGCAGAAAGGTAGACCTCGATCTTTCAACGCGGGAGCTCGAGGTCGTCGCGTTCCATTTTCCGTGCGAGCAGATCCTCGATTCCAGCGAGTGGGAATATTCGCTGATGACGACGGAGCAGGCGAAGTTCCCCCGCTTCATGGAGTTCAGAAAGAAGGTTCTGGATTCGTTTCGCAACTACATGCTGCCGGTGATCGCGCTCACGAAGGAGACGTCCAAAGAGGCCGTCTGCCTCGTTTTCGAGAAGGTCAACACGGGGGGCGTGCCACTCTCGGTCTTCGAGCTAGTGACGGCGGCATGGGCCGCCGACGGATTCAACCTGCGCGAGGACTGGTTTGGCGCGACTCGCAAGGCCGGCCGCCACGCCACATTGGCGCGTCGTGCCCTGCTCAAGGATCTCCAGCCCACAGATTTCCTCCAAGCCGTCTCGTTGCTGCACTCCTACGAGCGGCGAGAGCAGGATCGCGCCGCTGGTCGCACTGCCAAGGATGTCGCTGCTGTTACCGCGAAGCGCGAGCACATTTTGGAGATGCCGCTCGCGGCCTACAAGAAGTGGGCGGATCCGCTGGTTTCCGGCTTCGAGCAGGCCGATCGGTTCCTGCGGAGTGAAGGTTTCCGACACCCAAAATTTCTCCCCTACCGGAGCCAAGTCGTCCCGCTAGCGGCAATCATGACGCGCTTGGGCGAGCGGTGGCTCGAACCGAAGATCAAGGACAAGCTGGCCCGCTGGTTCTGGTGCGGCGTGCTCGGCGAGTTGTACGGGAGCGCCGCCGAGACGCGTATTGCCCTGGATCTCCAGGGACTCTACGAATGGATACACGACCCCGACGCACCTGAGCCGGTCACCGTTCAGGCTGCGGGCTTCCAACCCAATCGCTTGGATACCCTCCGCTCTCGGACCAGCGCCGCGTACCGAGGCCTCTATGTCCTACTTCAGCGGGAAGGGGCGAAGGACTTCTTCTGGAAGGCCCGCATGACCGAGCTCGAAGGCGACGATGTCAAGATCGACATCCATCACATCTTCCCCAGCAAGTGGTGCGATTCTCAGCGCATTCCTCGCAAGGTCGCCAACGCCATCGTTAACAAGACAGCCATCTCGTACAAGGCGAACCGAATGATCGGCGGGAAGGCGCCGTCTGCGTACCTGGCCCAGATCCAGAAGAACGCTCAGGTGCAGCTCGGCGACCCTGAGATGGACGACATCCTAAAGAGTCATCTGGTGGACCCCGCTCTGCTTCGCGCGGACCAGTTCGAGACCTTCTATCAAGCGAGAAAGATCGCGCTACTCGCGGTCGTTGCACGAGCGATGGGCAAGCCGCCGACCGAGGTGTCCGCGGAGGTTGCGGACGACGAGGACGACGATGAGCCGGAGGACGGGGCCGAGGGTGAGACCTGAGCGGGGGCTTTGTCACCGGCTGGCGCGCGTAGGCATTTTTCAACCCGTTCGATTATTGAAGTCCTGACAGCTCTGCCTAGGGCGGCCCAATTGCGAATTCCTGGGCGGATCGGCTCCGCCAGCCGCTCGCCAGCGCCTCGGCGCCTTGGGGCTTCATCGCGGTGGGTGATGGAGCTACTTTGCCACGCTGAGCATTTTCCGCTGATAGGCAGCGGCTGCTCGGGCGGATGTAGCAATGCAGGGAGTACAGCCTAGCCTCCGAACGCTGCTTGATGCGGTGCCGACGCGCGCGCGGCTCTTTGAAGTTGCCCGGCACTTCGGCGTCGCTGTACCGCAGAAGGGAACCAAGGCGGAGCTGACGGCTGCGTTGGCCGGCTCCGATCAGCTGCGGCTACGAAGCTTGATCGAATGGTTTGGTCGCGATGAGCTTCGCAAAGCGTGCGAGCTGCATGGCCTCGACTCGTCGAGTCGCGCTAGGCAGCAACTCGCGGCACGCCTGCTTGAGGCGTTCGGCGCACCCGAGAGCGCTCCGTCCGCCGCCTTGTTCGGCGCGCGCATTGTGCATCGCTTGACGCCTCACGTCGGTGATATCGCTCTCGTGCGACAGCGGCAGTACTTGGTGGAGGCGGTCGTTGAACCGTCTGCTCCGAGCGAGGCCACGCGCGTCGACCTGGTCTGCCTCGACGACGATGCTCAGGGCCGCCCTCTTTCGGTGCTCTGGGAGCTTGAGCTGGGCGCGCGCGTCCTGCAGCCCGAAGCCGAGGGACTCGGCGGGGTCAAACGCATCGACCCACCCCGCCATTTTGCGGCGTATTTCCATGCCCTGAAGTGGAGTCAGGTGACGGCGACTCGAGCCGATCTCTTTCAGGCGCCGTTTCGGGCTGGCATCAAGATTCTCGACCACCAGCTCACGCCATTGAAGAAAGCGCTCGAGCTGCCGCGTGCAAACCTGTTCATCGCAGACGATGTCGGCCTCGGCAAGACGATCGAAGCGGGGCTCGTCATGCAGGAGCTTCAGCTGCGGCAGCGCGTGGACTTCGTGCTCGTGGTCTGCCCGGCGGCGCTTTGCCTGCAGTGGCGCACGGAGATGGAGAAGCGTTTCGGTCAACGCTTTGAGATCATGAACCGCGAGCTCATTGCGCGCCGCAGACGCGAGCGCGGCTTTGGGGTGCCAGCGTGGAGCACGCACAATCGCTTTATCGTTAGCTATCAGACGCTGCGCCGGCCCGAGTACCGCGAGCCGTTGCGCGCGCACCTCGGCAATAGGATGCGCAAGAGCCTGCTGGTGCTCGACGAGGCTCACACGGCTGCGCCTGCTGCCGCCAGCCAGTACGCGGTCGACTCCAACGTCACCAAGATGATTCGCGACGAGCTGACGTCGCGCTTCGAAAATCGCCTCTTTCTTTCGGCAACTCCGCACAACGGCCACTCGAATAGCTTCAGCGCCTTGATGGCCATGCTCGACCCACAGCGGTTTACGCGCGGCGTGCCCATTCAAGCGGGGTCCAAGGCCTTGTCCGCGGTGATGGTTCGGCGCCTGAACCCCCCGTGCCAACGTGACGTGAGACAGCTCCCCCTGGAAATCTAAGTACCGATGGGCGGAGAATGGATCGTAGATCGTGCCCAAACCTACCCGTGTATCTGGTCGTGATGGCTCCCAGG
>Ga0164241_10001027_pt1 | contig 38781 bp, 43 predicted proteins | sample OricomyardsoilBY_FD_108780 | JGI IMG/M metagenome (GOLD analysis project Ga0164241, IMG submission 108780) | Backyard soil microbial communities from Emeryville, California, USA - Original compost - Back yard soil (BY) | ecosystem: Environmental > Terrestrial > Soil > Unclassified | place: USA... | reverse complement strand
TTTAATCTCCTTATCAACTGGGTTAAAGGTCAGCGACCAACGGCCGAAAGCATTTGACGAGAGTGGTATAAGAAAAGAAGTTGTAGTGTATCCAGAACTTTTACCGCGTCCCCTTCCTTGCCAAACGCGGGAAATGACAGGCAGACAAGGCTTATGAGAATGAGCCCTTTCATAAATCATGGGTTAAATAAAATGGCCCATCCGCGTGACCTGCTCGATCAACAAACGGATGGGCTTCCAGGTCTAATGTCCGCAAAAATCGGATAGGTTTTTCAAACTATATCGCAGTCAGGGCTGTTTGTGGAGAAAAATCCGCAGACTTTTAACAAACAGGCGTAGTTTTGATAAATTCGGTGCTATCGGGACAGGAAGTTGATGGCCGCCCTTTTGCGTCTCTATAGGAAAGTTTACATGCTTCAAATTTACGCAATCATTGACGATGACCAGGATGACATCGACGTACTATGTGAGGCCGTTGCGGCTATCAGACCATCTTTCGAGTGCCTTACATTTATTAACCCTGTCGCCGCGCTCGAATCCTTAGAGAAAAGCTGGATTGTTCCGGCATTTATCTTCGTCGACTATAATATGCCTATAGTTAACGGTATGGCTGTTGTATCGCAGATACGCCAAGATGACCGCTTTAAGGAGAGCATAGTAACAGTAATTTCCACTGGAATAGGTGAGAAGGATGCAAAAGCCTTCACGGAGCTCGGAGCAGACTATGTGTACAAAAAGCCTTATACAATTAAGGACTATATAAATATCGTGCAGGAAGTAATGCGCGATTAATTTCACTGATCTCTAATGAGCCACATGAGTAAAGTAATTTCGCTAACGCCTCGCGACATTTTAAAAAGTCGACGGACTGTGCCTGAAAGACAATTGCTTTTGACAGACTTCAAGGTAACCTTTCGGCAGGCGAATAAGGCCGAATTAATTGTTTATGAAAGCTGGGATTATCGCAAGGTATTGAAGCACCCACAAAACGTGCTTTGGGAATTACGTGACGAATGACCGGAAAGTGAGGCACTAATTTTGTTCCCTTACTAACTCCACGCCTGAACTAACCAGGTCGACATTACATGCGACTGACGATCGTACTTATCGACGACGACGCCGACGACATTGAACTAATGCAGCAAGCTATTGAGGAAGTTGATCCCCAAGCGGTGTGCATTCCATTTAGGCACCCTGTTAAAGCCATAAAAGCGCTAGTTGACCGTCGCTTTTCATTTGTTCCAGACCATATATTTCTCGACCATAATATGCCTGAAATGATGGGCGAAGATTGCCTAAGAGTGCTGAGAAGCATGAAATAGCTTGATGCGACGATTATTTCAATAATTTCAACGAGTATGGATCAGATGGACTCAAAGCTTTTCACTTCCCTCGGTGCTAATTTCACCTTTCGCAAGCCACCGAGCGTTAAAGAGTACCATAAGCTGTTGCGTATGGTGTTTAATATTGAAGTCCCGTAATGAAAAAAAGTCCGTCCCCTTTTGAGAACTGCGCTGGAAATACTTACCTATTTAAATAGGGCCTTTGTAACAGCAATAGCGCGGATATCAATTTCCGGTATACAAAAGCTCCCATTTCTGAGGGCTTCCACTTATTGGGTTTAAGATTGAGTCTTCGTTACTCTCCAAACTGCTGCGGCGGCACGCTTTATTGCAAGTTGATCGCAATATCCGATCAATGCCATACGCGGTGGCGTTTGCCGCTGTCAATAGATTGGAAGTAGCTAAAATTTGGCCCTAGTTGAATATCGATTTTGTCATATTGAACATTCCCCAACAGGCGACCGGTGCCAAAACAAATACACTTACCATTCCAGGAAAGTATCTGTATGGTCCAGCAGTGAATAGAGGAAAGACAAAATGCGCCAATTCAGTAATTCCCATTGCAGCAAAGAAAGTCCACGCAAGATAATTGCCGAATTCAAGTCTCCGCCTCATTAGGTAAGGAATCGCCAGCCACGCACCCACTGAGATTAGTACTAACAAGATGACAGGTATGGACGTAATGGAGGGAGTGGCTACACCTGTTATCAATGCAAGCTCGTCAAAGAAATTCATCACCTTTTCTTCGACACGGTGAACAACAAACAGAATAAGAGTGATCCAGTACGGCCAACGAATCGCTGCAAATCCAGGGTTGCTGTCGATGAAAAGCCATAGCAGATAACCCGTCAGGAACCCAGAAGCAAAAATCAAGGACGTTATGAAACCGAAAGCAATGTATCCTATCAGCAAGATGAACAAGGTGAAGATGAATGTGATCACCTTATAGCTTAGACTCGTCTTCATCATCACTACAATTTCATACGCTGAATACGGACGGCATTTAGGATAGCAAGCAGCGCCACCCCTACATCTGCTATTACAGCTTCCCAAAGATTGGCAACACCTCCAGCACCAAGAATCAGTACAATGACTTTGACGATCATGGCGAATGTGATGTTCTGCCACACAATGTTTCGGGTAATCTTACCGGCCTTGATGGCAGACACAATTCTTGACGGCTGGTCGTTCTGAATCACCACATCGGCAGTTTCAATAGTAGCATCACTTCCCAGCCCACCCATTGCGATACCGGCGTCAGCAAGGGCGACAACTGGCGCATCGTTCACGCCATCCCCAACAAACGCTAATCGGTATTTGTTGTTTTTCAAAGTCTGAACCTTTTCGACTTTGCCTTCTGGTAACAGGTCCCCGTAGGCTTCATCGATGTTGACCTGTTTGGCTACAGCATCCACTACAGATTGCTTGTCGCCCGATAGCATGACCGTCTTGATACCCAGAGCGTGCATGTCCTTTACGGCCTGCACGGCATCTTCCTTGATCTCATCGGCAATCGTGATATACCCGGCATACCGGCTGTCGATGGCAATCACCACAATGGTATCGACCACTTGTTCGATATCTTTCGGGTAATCAATATTAAATTTCTTCAACAGTTTGAGATTACCGGCCAGCATCTCCTTACCGAGGATTGTTCCCTTCAAACCATGTCCCGAAATCTCTTCAACATTACTGACGCTCATCGGTTCAACGTCCGCGCCGGCATAGTCGACAACGGCCTTGCCTATGGGATGCGTTGAATTTTTTTCAAGAGCGGCCGTCATGCGTACTAGTTCTTTTTCATCTATTCCCGAAGCAACAACCTTCTGCACCTTAAATACACCTTTGGTGAGCGTTCCAGTCTTATCCATCACCACCGCGTTGATTTTTGTCATTACGTCGAGAAAGTTTCCGCCTTTAAAAAGGATTCCGTTTCTGGATGCGAGCCCAATACCTCCGAAATATCCAAGAGGAATGGACACAACGAGAGCGCAAGGGCAACTTATAACCAGGAACACGAGTCCGCGATATAACCACTCATTGAACACATAGTTTTCAACAAAGAAGTACGGAAGGCCGACAACCATCACAGCCAGGAAGAAAACAATGGGCGTATAGACTCTTGCAAACTTTGAAATGAACAGTTGTGTTTGCGACTTACGTGCCGTCGCATCTTGCACCATTTCAAGAATTTTGCTCAGCTTGCTGTCCTTAAATAATGTCGAAACTTTTACTTCGGAGACCGTGGACAGGTTAATCATGCCGGCCAGGACTTTCTCACCTTTGTACTTTGTGTCAGGCTTGCTTTCGCCAGTAAGTGCTGCCGTATTAAACGAAGAACTTGCAGAAAGCAGCTCACCATCGAGTGCTACCTTTTCACCAGGCTTTACTGCAATAGTCTCTCCTGGTTGTACATCTGCCGGGTTCACAACTGAAGTTACTCCGTTTCGTATTACGCTAACCTCGTCAGGCCTAATGTCAAGCAGCGCTTTAATACTCGCTTTTGCACGGTTCACGGCGGAGTCCTGAAACCATTCACCGATCGAGTAAAATATCATTACGGCAACACCCTCGGTATACTCACCAATATAGAATGCACCAAGTGTGGCTACGCTCATCAGAACAAATTCATTAAAGAAATCAGCGCGTTTGGCCTTCCGAAATGCCATGTTTAAAACATTTCTTCCAGCCAGCAAGTAGGCTATTGCATTGACCCCCAAATTAAATGGCTTGGGCAGCACAAATTCAAAAGCATACTCTGCTGTCAACAGAAACGCAAGGATTGCGAGCGCAAGTAAAAGGTCCCAATGCTCGATCCATCCGGGTTTCGACGTTTCTTCCGCGCCATGATCATGACCATCGTCATGCGAATGCGACTCGTCTGTACTTGTTTTTACAACGGAAGGATCTTTTTCCTTTAACGGACCTTTCATAGTTGTGAGCTTGTTTTCGTTTTTCATAGGACTTCAGTCTTAATGAATGAAAAATGAGATGATGCCTGTAATTATAAGCGTGAGTCCAGTTATAATACCGGCGTTGTGTTCGAGTGAATGCCAATTAAGTTTGGAAAGACCTGCGTAAGCCAGTCGGATCCACACGATCATGCCGACAAGCGTTACGACGATGTAGAGCGTTGCAAGAATAGCGACAAAGGACCAGCCGTGCACTCCAGCCATCAGAAAGTATGCCTCTATTTCAAAGCATGGCGAAAAAAACATGGCTATTGCCAGCGTATATAGTATTCGTCTCTTTGACGACGGGTTCGAAGGGTGAATACTAAAATGACGGTGGCGATGATGCTGATAAAAGTAGAATAATCCTAAAGCGATCAAGATAGCAGGTGCTGCAATCGTAGTGAAGCGAATAAAATGATCCGCCAGCGTCAGTCCTGCATAACCGATCAACACTCCAATGGCGGTTGTACTCACAACGTGAGCGCCTCCGGACACGAGTGTCGCCACGGTTGCTTCTTTTATCGACCAATTTTCTTTCCGACTGATTACAAGTATTGGCAGCCAGTGGTTAGGAATTACTGCATGCAAAACGCTCAGCATCAATCCACCGAGAATAATTGTGAGCATATCGGCTGCCATTTGTTCGGATCTATACTGTTATTGTTGTTAAATATCATGAACCGGCATCCGTTGCAAAGTTCATATCAACCGTCGGAACCTACCACCACACATTTTCTTTTCCTAGTGATGTCCCTCTTCTTCTTCACTGTTTTTCATCTTCGACAGGAGCGCATACGCACCTTTCACGGCAACCTTCGATTGAAAGTCGAAGTTCTCGGGAACCATCACTTCTGTAAACCCTAGTTCGCTCGCTCCAACCTGAACTTCATACATTGTAAATTGTGTTTCATCCGAATCTTGTCTATTGCCAGATCCTTTAGGCGTGTGGTCCTTTTTTTCCTGGATATGACGTTCGTCTGTTGTTACGATGAAGATGTACTTCTTGCCCTGAAAATCAATGATCGCTTCTTCAGGCAATGCAGGAACCTCCGCACCCCCTGTTTCCACCGCAGCTTTCAGATACATACCAGGCAAAAGCTCCTTATCTTCCTGGTCGATATGACAGTGTATTTGGATTGTACGGTCATTACCGATCTCGCGACCGATCAGATAAACCGTGGCCATGCGTTCTTTTGTCTCGTTCGCCAAGGTGAAGCGTACCTTTTGGCCAATCCTTAGTTTGCGAACATCCTTCTCAAATATGATCAGTTCGGCATGGAGGTGTTCTGTGTCTACTATTTCAAACAATACGTCAGTGGGGCTTACGAACTTTCCGATGTTAACATTGACTTCTGTTACATATCCATTAATGGGAGAATACAAATTGATGGAGCTTGTCATATCACCCTCGCTAACGGAAGCTGCATTGATGTTAAGTACCTTTAGCTTTTCAGCCAAACCATTGAACTTCGCCTGCCATGTTGTAAACTTAGCCTTAGATTGCTGCAGCACCTTATTTGAATTTACATTCTCAGAAGCCAATTGTTGTTGGCGTTCGTAGTCGGCACGTGCAAGCTCAAATTCACTTTTTGCTTCGAGGTAGTCCTGTTGCATCTGGATGAAATCAAGATTCTCAATTGTTGCAACTACCTGTCCTTTTCTCACTCGTGTTCCCTGGAGCAATGTTGTGTTCTTTAGAAACCCACCCAGAGGCGCTGAGATGCTTACCAGTTGTTGAGGGGGGACATCAAGCACCCCGTTGACCCTGATGGTGCCACTTATTTGTTTCGTCTGAACGGTTGATAATTCTATGCCTGCATTTTTTAGCTGGCTTCCGGTAAATTCCACCATTGAAGTTTCTTCCTCCTCATGGACTTCCGTTGTGCTCTCACTTTCTGACGACGTACCTGTATTGCACGAAAGTAAGGCCGGGAAGCAGAATGTTATTAGTAAATATCCAAGAGATAGAACTATAGATCGTGAAACTGTTTTTGTATGATTCATGCCGACGTTCATTTAATGCCTGTTAAATATTCGATGTAAACGATGCTCTCATTGTAGTCCCGGAGCGTGGACAAATAATTCTCCTGGATTGAAATAGCATTACGCAATCCCATCAGGTATTCAGCATATCCGATCTCACCACCTTTAAATGCAGCTTGTGATTGCGCGAGAATCAGGCTTGCGTTAGGGAGTGCTGACGTTCTGTAATAGGCAAGGCTATTTCTGGCAACGTGATACTGCTGAAATGCTTGCTGCTTTTGCCCTTCCAGAGTCTGTTCAAAATACTGGTAGTTGGTCTCTGAGGCTTTCCGGTTAAATTCAGCGGACTGAACGCGAGATCTCTGCGGAGCAAACCATAACGGGATCGAAAGTCCTACTTGGAACCCGTTGAACCTATCGCTGCTAGAGGCAATGTTTCCATTCTCAGTATTTTCAACGCCAATCAACGTTTGCGTAAAAGCGCCGATAAGAATGTCTGGAGCAAATCTGGCAGTCTCCAGCCCTTTTTGACTCTTGGCCACTTCTATTTGTTGATTCATATATTTTAGCCTCGGATTGTTCAGCACTTGCAGCGAATCGTCCGGGGCGTCGTACGAAAACTCGACTAGTTCAGCGGACACATCTGGCATGCTTTGAGTGTTGACCAATGTCATTAATTGCCGCCTAAGCACAAGCGTTTCCGATTCATTCTGCCTTATCTGATTGCGTATCTCGTTAGCTTGTGTCTCGGCAGTGGTTTTCTCCAGCAGGTTGGTTTCCCCAGTTTTGTAACGCAAAGAGGAAGACTTCAAGAACCCAGCATAAATGCTATCCTGCTGAAGTAGTAACGAGTGGCGCGCCTTCGTGTACGTTAAACTCAGATAGACTTGCTTTAGTTGATAGAGTAGTTCATTCTCCGTAACACGCTGTTTCAGTTCACTCGAAGCAAGATTGGCGCGATTGAGTTTTCCCTGGCTTCCAAATGCAGCAAAAGGGATGCTCTGTGTAATGGTTATATTGTTATCGCCTTTTGCATAGCTGTTGTACTGACCATATAAAAGAGAAGCGTTGGTTTTGGGAATATCAAACGCCGTTCCCTTCAGGCTTCGTTGTGATGCCACTTCAAACCCCGCGGCCTGAAGGCTTATATTGTTCTCCAAAGCAGTTTGCGTTAACTGCGCAAGCGTCTGCAGTTCCTGAGCACGAAGCACACCTACAGACGAGGCGTACACTAAGAATAATATCGACATCCATTTTGTTTTCATGGCCGTTTTAGTCAATTGGTTGAATTTCGCGATCATTTGAAACAATCAAATTCTCGGCAGATGTCGGAAATCGAGGACACCCTAAATATGAATTGTTTGCCACATCAGTCGTGAGTAACGTGCCGACTTTACTAACTGAATCCAGCACATTCATCGAAGAGGTGAATACCAAAGCAAACATCACAGTCAGTGCTGCCGTTTTGGTTCTGAAACTCATTCTCTCAAAGTAGATATACAGACAGGGCAAGACAACAAGAGTTAAAATTGTTGAACTGATCAGCCCACCAATGACAACGGTTGCCAGAGGCTTCTGCACTTCTGCACCAGCGCTAGTGGCCAATGCCATTGGCAAGAACCCTAACGATGCTACGGCTGCGGTCATCAGCACAGGACGCAGGCGAATCGCCGTGCCCTTACGAACAATATCTTCAAGATCCGTTTCTCCTTCTGCTTTGAGACGGTTGAACTCTGCGATCAGCACTATCCCATTTAGAACAGCAACGCCAAAGAGTGCAATAAAACCTATGCCCGCAGAAATGCTAAAGGGCATGCCTCGCGCAAGTAACGCAAATACTCCACCAATGGCCGCCATTGGGATGGCGGTGAATATCAGTAGCGATTGCTTGATTGAATGAAATGTAAAGAAGAGTAGGAGTAGTATCAGCAACAGGGCAATTGGCAACGCAATAGATAATCTTGCCTGCGCCTCTTGAAGATTTTCGAACTGGCCACCGTAGGTTGAATAATATCCGGGCGGAAAATCAACCTGCTGTGTAATCTTATCCTGAAGTTCCTTAATTAAACTTGCGATATCACGTCCACGCACGTTGAAGGCAACGATGATCCTTCGCTTGGCGTCCTCACGTTGTACCTGGTTGGGTCCGATCTTAAATTCCACTTCCGCCAGTTGGCTAAGAGGAATTTGTTTCCCTTGTGGCGAAGCAATGAAAAGATTGCGTACATCCTCAATACTCTGACGACTGTCCGATGCAAGGCGCACACTCAAATCAAATCGCTTTTCTCCCTCAAACACAATTCCTGCCACCTGACCTGCAAAAGCAGCGTTGATTGTTTGATTCACAGTTTCAATGTCAAGACCGTATTTGGCAACTTCATCGCGGTTGATATTAACTACGATCTGTGGCAAGCCATCGACCTGTTCAACGTATAAATCACGCACTCCATTAACTGAACCAGCAATCTTGCCTGCCTGTTTGGCTAGTTCTGCAAGGATGGTCAGGTCTTCTCCGAAGATCTTAATTGCCACGTCCTGCCTCACTCCACTAATCAATTCATTGAATCGCATTTGGATAGGTTGTTGGAATCCAAATGTGACACCTGGAACTTCTTCCAATGCCTCACCCATTTTCTCAGCCAGATCCTCGCGCGTTTGTGCCTTCACCCAATCGTCTTTTGGTTTTAGGATGATCATCAAGTCACCTGCCTCGATAGGCATAGGGTCTGTGGGTATTTCAGAGGAACCAATCTTTCCAACAACTTCCTTCACCTCGTCAGGAAATTCGCGCAGTAACACTTCGGCAGCGCGAGACGCCGCATCAACGGTGTAAGACAAACTGCTTCCAGTAAGCACCCGCGTCTCAACAGCAAAGTCTCCCTCTTCAAGCGTAGGAAGAAACTCTCCACCCATTCGAAGGAACAGCGCTATACTGATTGCCAACAACACCGCAGACAAGGCCACGACAATGAACTTCGCCCGAAGCGCACTATTGATGACAGGACGGTAGAGACGATTGAATAGATCCATCATCCGGTCTGATAGATTTCTTTTGTGTACCAGGTTCTTGCTTAAAAAAAACGCTGACATCATCGGCACGTAGGTAAGCGATAGAATAAACGCTCCCAGAATAGCAAACGCAACTGTCTGTGCCATTGGTCTAAACATTTTCCCCTCAATCCCGACCAGCGCCAGTATAGGTAGATAAACAATTAGAATGATGATCTCGCCAAATGCCGCAGAGGTTCTGATCTTTGATGCAGAAATATATACCTCCTCATCCATTTCACTTTGCGATAACCTGCCAGTATTTGTTCGAAGTCCCAGGTGATGCATGGTTGCTTCAACAATGATTACAGCACCATCGACGATCAACCCAAAGTCAATGGCTCCGAGGCTCATAAGATTGCCAGAAACACCAAACAAATGCATCAGCGAGACGGCAAAGAGCATAGCCAATGGGATTACAGAGGCGACGATCAATCCTGCGCGTAGGTTTCCGAGAAAGAGTACTAGGACAAGGATCACGATCAATGCCCCTTCAATTAGGTTTTTCTCTACCGTGCCAATCGCCCTAGCAACCAGATCGCTTCTGTCCAGAAATACGTCAATTGTGACGCCCTCCGGCAGTGTCTTGCGAATCTGCTCCATCCTTTGTTTAACTCTGTTGACTACGGCGCTGGAATTTTCCCCCTTCAGCATCAGTACCACTGCGCCAACAACTTCTCCTTCATTGTTAAATGTCATCGCACCATAACGAATTGCATGACCGAACTGAACAGAGGCTATGTCACGTATTAGTACGGGAATATTATTCTCAGTATTGCGAACAACGATCTTTCCGATATCGTCTATTGATTCAATCAACCCCTCGCTTCGAATGAAATAGGCATTCGGCTTTTTGTCTATATAGGCGCCGCCAGTATTCTGATTGTTCTTCTCTAAGGCGGTAAAAATGTGTGCAATACTCAGGTCGTAGCTGCGCAGCTTATTCGGATCGATGGTGATTTCATATTGCTTTAAATAACCGCCAAAGCTCGCCACATCGGCAACACCAGGAATACCGAGCAACTGCCGTCGAACAATCCAGTCCTGGATGGTACGTAACTCCATCGCATCGTATTTATTTTCAAACCCTTTTTCCGGGCGCACGATGTATTGGAATATTTCGCCAAGTCCTGTCGTTATAGGACTCATCTCAGGAGATCCAATCCCGGAAGGAATCTGGTCAGACGCAACGGAGAGTCTTTCGCTCACTTGCTGTCGCGCCCAGTATACGTCGACATTATCTTTAAATACAATGGTCACAACCGACAGTCCAAACCGCGAAAAACTTCGTACCTCCTGGATATCGGGTATTGTTGCCATGGTCTGCTCAATCGGAAAAGTTACGAGCCGCTCTATGTCGAGCGCCGATTGAGAAGGCGCAGTCGTAATGATCTGTACCTGGTTGTTTGTAATATCAGGCACTGCATCTATGGGCAGACGTAAGAGTGAATAGCCTCCCCACAAAATGAGTCCAATAGTGAATAAGCCTATAACGAGTTTATTCTTTATGGAGAAATGAATGATTTTATCTAGCATAAGGGTAATCTTATGTCCAATGCGTTATAGTTGTCCCTCTCAGTGGGAATCTGCATGGACTTTGATTTGATGCAAACAAAATAGGCCGCAGCAAATGACTCCTGCGACGTACCCGTAAGCACCAACTAATAAATAATTGAATCGACGTCAGCGAAACGCCACGTCAAGAAAGATCCTATGACACTTTGGGTGGTTGCCAGATAGGATGGGCAAGAGAACAGAGTTTGCTTTCAGAAAGTGCAAACTCTACAGAAGCAAAATTAGGATTAAAAAATACCAGGAAGCCATCGTCTGGTTGATTGATCTGTGCGTTACAGCACGCACAATCACAGAACGGAGAACAGAGATCGCGCTCGTCGTCGGAGTGCTCATGATTGGAAACATTCTGAACTTGTTTGCCAGCGTTCGCCTCATCCTTACAGGTCACGCCATCACCGCATGGATACAGAACCAAGCAGGCGATGTATAGAGCAAATATGACCCTAGCGATTTTCACAAGTGCAAAAATAGCCGAAAACCAACGCAATTGTGTTGCAAACAGCGAAAAAAGCCGCGTACTGGCTCTTTTGTCCGCCTGTTGACGATCACCGTCGTTTAACTAGGGAGAAAGCGTAAAGAATTTCCCGGCCGATTTGATGAACCCGCTCTGCGTACTTGGCCGCTTCCTCCGGAGTGCCGTCAAATTCTTTGGGGTCGTCATAAGGTGTGGATATACGATCAGTTGCACCCCTAACAAACGGGCAACTTTTATCTGCTTGGGAGCACGTCATTACTGCAGCAAAACCGTTTTTGGGATTTCCCTCGCCGTCGTATTTTTTGGAAAAGGCTTTGATCGCAATTCCGTCGTCCGCGAACCGAACTTCATAAACTGGATTGGGTCCGTCAGAGGTCTTTTTTATTTTGAACCCTACTTCTTCCATTGCTTTTACTGCACGAGGATTAAAAGCTGTTGCTTCCGTTCCTCCAGAATATGCAACTACGTTTGGTACACCATAATAGGCTGCGGCAGCCTGCGCCCATATCTGCGAGATGTGACTTCTGCGCGAATTGTGCGTGCATATAAAAATCAACTCTGCTGATTCGCCTGCATCGACTTTGCTCTTTACAAATAATGCGATTTGCTTTAAGGCGTCTTTACGATCTTCAGGAATTTGGTCAAACTCTTTTGTGTAAACTTCAATGTTTTTAGCAACAGATGTATAGACTGTTGTTTTTTTTTCATGCGTAAATGACACGAGTAACGCGGTTAGGGTTGACAATAAAATAATCCGTTTCATATATTCATTTAGATTGGAAAGCTGTCACAGTGAATCACCATATGCAAAGGGTTAATCACAACATCCTGGAGCGCAGCAGGTTTCTGGTTTTTCTGCGTAAACTGTAATACTGAAGATTCCAGTCTTGCCTTTTTTGAAGTCTTCCATCTGGTCGGCAGACAAATAGTCCTTTAGTATCTCGTCCGGTAAGATGATACGCTTCTCTTTTTGAACAGCAACATTGCTGAAGCCGGTCTTCTGAATGATCGAGAGGTATTCATCTTTTTGGATTGCGCCCGACACGCATCCGGCATACATCTCTGCCGACTGCTTCAAGCCGCCAGGCAGTTCACCAACAAGTACAATGTCGGACACGCTGAAGTGACCGCCTTTCTTTAGTACCCTGAAGGTTTCTGTGAAGGCTTGTTGTTTATCGGGAACAAGGTTAAGCACGCAGTTGCTCACTATGACATCAGCAAGGTTTGCAGCCATCGGCATGTTCTCGATGTCTCCCTGGCGAAACTCGACATTCGAATACCCCAATTTCTGCGCGTTGACTCTTGCCTTCTCGATCATCTTCTCCGTGAAGTCGATACCGATCACCTTTCCCTTTTCGCCAGTGATGGATCTGGCCACAAACGCATCATTGCCAGCACCGGAACCGAGATCAACTACCGTATCGCCCTCCTTAATCAGAGCAAATTCTGTTGGAAGGCCACAGCCAAGACCCAGGTCCGCATCTGGCACGTACCCTTGTATCTTCGAATAATCATCAGCCATAACAGTGTAGTCAACAGTTGAGCAGTAGGAAGTAGCTCCACAGCAGCTTGACTCGTTTTGATCTCTATTTTGCTCGGCTATCTGGGAGTATTTCTCTTTCACCAGTTCCTTGAGTTGTTCGGATGTTTCCATATTTTTAGTATTGTTTAAATCGTAATATTGCGATCAATTCGGGCAAAAAAATAGTGCTAGCAGCAGTTGCCAATACTTTTATAGCTATCAAACAAATCGCCGATCTGCTTCTTCGCTTTGTTCCAAGCCTTCTCGTCGATACAATAGCACACGCTCGGTCCATCAATGTCTCCCTTAATCAGACCAGCATTTTTCAATTCCTTGAGGTGCTGTGATACCGTCGACTGCGATAATGGAAGTTCGTCAACAATGTCTCCACAAACACAAGATTTTGATTTTATAAGAAATTGAATGATGGCAATCCGTGCAGGATGCCCCAAGGCCTTGGTCCATGCAGCCAGTTCATTTTGCGCTTTTGTAAATTCTTCGGTCTTAGTTAGCCCCATAATTAAGCTATATCGTAAAATTACGATAAATGTTTCGTTGATGGTAAAAATTTTGCATGTATTTTCCCTAAATATGCCGTACAATGCAAATCGTTAAATCAATTGTATTATTTGTCCTCGCGGGCATTTGCGAAATCGGTGGGGGATATTTGATCTGGCGCTGGTTGAGGGAGGGGAGCTCATGGTGGTACGCTTTGGCGGGCGCCGTAATTTTGGTAGTGTACGGAGTACTGGCAACGATGCAACCAGCAAGTTTCGGCAGGGTATACGCCACCTACGGCGGATTTTTTATTGTGCTGTCAATCATCTGGGCATACTATTTTGACGGATTTATTCCAGATAGGTACGACATCATTGGAGCGTTAATTGTGCTCGTTGGCGTGGCAATTATTTATTATGTGCCAAGGTAGACAATCAAAACCCAGGCTTGGATTGTCTTGGCATCCATTCGCTGTAAAGTCAACGCTAACTAATACCGTTTGCATCCTTGAAGCAAAGCAAGGTATGCCAGCAAAAAGAAAAGGGTTGTTTAAACCAAGTTACTCGGCCCTTAGATTGATGGAGGGATTCGTCCGAGAAGCCCGAAGCGTTTGCAATCCGGTTGCCAGCAATAAAACAAGAACCATTATTAGTGCTGGTACAGTGAAGAAGTAGATTGACAGATCTGTTTTGTATGCAAATCCGTTTATCCACTGCTTCATCCAGTAATAGCTTAAACCCCAGGCAATCAAAGTTGCCGCGATAACGATTTTAATATAACCCGTGTATATCAACCCAACGAGCTGGAAGGCAGAGCTGCCAAACACCTTACGCACACTTATTTCTTTCAGTCTGCGATTCAGCAAATAGGTTGTCAGTCCTATCAAACCAATCCCAGCAATTGTTACCGCAACCATCGAAAAGAAAGCATATGCGTTGGTCAGTTGAGATTCTGTTCCGTACAGTTGTTGGATTTTGGTATCCAGAAAAAAATATTCTAGCGGGTAACCCGGATAGAGCTCCTGCCACTTCTTGTCAAGTGCTGACAACTGTGTCTGAACGTCGCCATCGTCTAATCTTACCGAAACAAACCGGAAGTTAGGTGTGAAGGCATACATAATTACGGGTTGAACGGCAGAATGAAGGGTTGCGAAATTGAAGTCCTCTACCACGCCAACCACTCTACCTTTTACTTGTCCCGTTACGAGTTGACCAAGGGGTTCTGTCAGTTGCAATTGTCGTACGGCTGTTTCGTTGAGTATCACATCTGCAAGCGTGTCTTTCTGTTGCAATTCGGGCAGGCGACCTTCCTTTAACTTTACTTGATAAAGTTCAAAAAAATGCTCATCGACCATGAATACCGCCATGGTCTGTTCGCCGACAGGTGAGCCATTAAAAGTATAGCTGTAAGTATAAGCATTGTTAATTGCCGGAATACTCGATGAGTAGCTAGCTTTTAAAACTCCCGGCAAATTGGCGATCTCATTTGTGATTACTTGATGTTTTTCATTTTGAGATCGGTCTTTTACCGGGATCACAACGACCTTTTCACTTGCAAACCCAAGCCGTGACGACTTTAGAAAATTAAATTGTGATGAGACAATCCAAGTTGCCGTGATGAGAAGAATGGAGATGCAAAATTGAAACGTGATTAAGGTTGTTCGAATGAAAGATTTGCCCATAAAGCCATGCTGAGGTTTTGAGGCTTGGACAATATTCAACCTTCCTGCCTGGAACGTTGGTATGATGCCAGACAGTATGCCAATAATTGTCGTGATCGCGATGGCGGGTGCAATGAGCCATGGGCTATTTAAAATGGAAATTTGCTTTCCAGTTGAAAGATTGAAATACGGCTGTGCTCCCAGTGCGAGTACGACCGACAATAACAGTGCGATCACGCAAATCACAATCGACTCAATCCAGAAATAAACGGACAAGTGGAACCTGCCCGCACCCAAAGCCTTTTGCACCGAGATCTCTTTAAAGCGTGTCGTCAAGGTGGCGGTGGACAGGTTAATAAAGTTAGCACATGCCATCAATAGTATGAACATCGCGATGGTGCCAAGAATGTATGAGTAGCTTTCTTTGCTGTTTGGAGTTATTTCGTCTTTCAGTTCCGAATGAAGATGAATGGATTTCAGCGGTTGCAGGAATAATGACTCTTTCTCCGGCACCCATGCTGGTGCATTTTCCTTGATGAACGATGGAAATTTTGCCTGAAGCAATTGGGAACTTGACCCTGGAGTCATTACGATGTAAGTGTAGTGGTCCATCCATCCCCAGTGATTGAGACGCTTTTCGCCCAAAGTTTGATCGAGGGAGGAGAAAGTAACGAATGCGTCTCCTACAAAATGAGAGTTAGCTGTCATGTCCTCCATAATGCCTGTAATCTTCAGGTCGATCTGGTTGTTAAGTCGTAGAGTCTTTCCTATAGGATCTTCGTTATGAAAGTATTTTTCGCCCAGGGCGGTAGTAATAACAATTGAATTTCTGTCTTTCAAAGCAGATGCTGCATCTCCACGCAACAGGGTAATATCAAAGACATCAAACAACGTACTGTCAGCAAAGAACAAACGCTCCTCATAAAATTTGACTTCGTCATGGCTCAACAAGTCGGTTCCTGTGTTCTTTCGCAGCCGCACCACTTGCTCGACTTCGGGATAGGCACCTTTTAGGTATTGACCAATCGGAGCACTTGTTCGCGCCCAACTTACTGTGTTGCCTTCTTCAGCAAAATCCAGCACGATACGAAAAATTCGATCTGCTTTCTTATGATACGCATCAAAGGAATATTCATCGTGAATGAACATGCCAATCAGGAGAACACAGGAAAGCCCAATCGCCAGCCCGCCGATATTAATAAGCGTAAAAAGCCTGTTCTTTCGAAACAGATTACGAAGACTCAATAAAATGAACGAGCGAAGCATTTACGAGCAATTATTAACTGAAAGATTTATTGATCAGCATATTCTTGGGCATCAACATTTAGCACTGATACAAGAAGGTATCATTTTTTCAAACTCGCAATTATCCGATTCACATCGGGCAAGAGATTGGGTAAGTTTAGACCGAACTTGTTGAAGTAGTTTGATTTGTTCGTCCACGCGATTGATTTTATCTGTTAAATGATTCGTTAGGTTGCTGCACGAGGCAGACTCTTCACCCCAAGCATTTATGAACTCATCGATTTCGTTTAGGGTAAAGCCCAATTCTTTCACGGTTTTAATCAGGATGAGGCGATCAAAAACAGCTTCGGGATATTCTTTATAGTTATTATTCCTGCGTTCCTTTTTATCAATGCCAATCAGACCCTTCTTTTCATAGAAGCGAATGGTATCGTGCGAAAATCCTGTGCGTTTAGAAAGTTCCCCAATCAGCATAGTTGAAATATTTGAAGATTTTCCTTGACCATGGACTATAGTCCATGTCGTATACTTGAATATTGAACGAAAAATACAAAGAAAAGCAAACATGGAAACTACCAAAAAGGAGCCCGCCAAAATGGCCAAAACGCTTGGATTTATCGGAATTGGACTTTGCGCGCTGTGCTGCGCTTTGCCCATAGTTGGCATAATCGGAAGTGCCGGAATTTTATCCACGATTTCCCTGTATGCTGACCACGCTGCCCTCGTTTTCCTTATTTTATCGGCTGCGTTCTTAGCTGTCTGGTTCTACCGGAAAAGACATGTTTCGCGCTCATGTTCTACTGATTGTTCCTGTCAAGACGCTAACGACACTAAACCACCAATCAAGTAATCTATGAAAGCAATTACTCTATTGTCGGTCGTATTATGTTTATCAACAGCGAATCTTCTTGCGGAGGAAAAAAACAGAGAATATATGGAAACCCTGATGGAACGTGCTCAGCTCACTTGTAAATTGACGACGCGTGAATTGCAACAGCGAAAGAAGACCGTGGTTGCAGAACTTAAAAATGTGTTGTTGGAAAAAATCGAATTGGAGAACGGATTTAGCTACAAGTTTAATGGTTCCGACGAAATGCTGGATATTCTCAACAGCTTTATCAAGACCGAACGATTGTGCTGTGATTTCTTTGTCTTCAACCTTAAAATCTCCAGCCACGACAGTTTCGCCTGGCTAGAGTTAACTGGACCAGAAGGGGTGAAGAAGTTTATCAAATGCGAGATTGAATTTTGATTATCCGACATTGCTGTTGTTTGGTCGCATGGGTTTGATGATTTTTATTGTGCCTACGAATGGCTCATCTTTGCCTATGGCGTGTAACCTTCAGCGTAGCCTTCTTGTATTGACTTAGCCACTGGAAGCGTAATCTGGGTTAAAGAAAACTCCACACCGGCCTTTACCCTTATTTTTTCTATTTCGTTCAAGACAGCAGAATCTGCTTCATAAGGTGGGTTGTTAACCATTAGACGGTTGAGGTTCTTGTAAAACTGCTCCGCGCTCAATGCATTAAATTTTTTGTTAACGAGCGTGGTATCGAACACCCTCCTTTCGGAACCAAAGGAGGGAACCTTATATTTTTGACCCATGTGATAATGGTGTTAAATGATATTTGTCTTGCAACTTGTGAACAGCGGCATATTCAGATGGACCGCTGCAATAAGTACGCCCCCAATAATAGCTAAGTTGGTGGGGGATTTCAGTTCCTCAGTGCCGGAAGGTAACTCACCGGTCCTGTTGAGGCCGGTTACCTCAACCTGAAAGAAAACTTTCAGCAAGCGAAAAGAATTGGGTAAATTGAAGGCTACCCGGCTATTCCCCCCTGGGCCCTGAGTATGCGCCTGACGATCGTGCTAATAGACGACGACTCCGACGATATTGAATTGATGCAGGAAGCAATTGCAGAGGTTGCGCCGCTCGCTATTTGTATTCCCTTTACGAACCCAATCAAAGCAGTAGAATCATTGAGCGCTAAACGACACTCCTTTATTCCAGACCAAATTATTATCGATCACAATATGCCGGAGATGACCGGCCTTGAATGCGTGAAAGTGTTGAGAATGTTTAAAGAGTTCGGCTCGACCAGCATTGCCGCTTTTTCTACAAGCATGAATGATCGCGATTCAAAGTTATTCAAATCTGCGGGTGCGAACTTCGCCTTTCAGAAACCTGCCAGCATAAGAGAGTACGCTATTTTACTGCGCAGCGTCCTTAATCTCTAGCAAACTACAAGCACGAAATAAAAAAAAGGCCGCGACGCTCACGGACAACGACCACATGAGTAAGGTTGTCAAAAGCAATTGCCTTTCCGGTGTGGAAACAAATAACCGTGTACACACCCACTCGATTAAAAAAATACGGGCTACCCAGCGTAAGGCAGCCGTTACACAAGTTCACGAATCAGGTAGTCGATGTAGCGTAGCTTGATGCTTCGGTTGTCGTTGCTAAGTCTTTGCCCCAGTTCGATTTATATCACGACGTTCTAGATTCAATTTTAAGAATAAGTTCGACTTTGTTTGTGACTTTCACTTTAGCAAAAATATTCGATACATGCTTCGCCACCGTCTTCTCAGAGATATTAAGTGTGGAAGCTATAATCTTATACGGTAGGCCGTTGCCGAGCAATTTTGCTATTTCCGACTCTCGAACTGTTAAGCCAAAAAGTTTACAATTGTTGGCTACAAGCTCTTCTTTGCTTTGTTCGGTATGTTGAAGCATTGAGTATTCCCTACGTGCTTGTTCGATCATGGTCTGAACATACACCAACGACATTGTCAAAAATCCGGCGTTCGTTATAGAATGCTGAATTACCTGGTGGTCGCCGAAGAACACAATAACCGGCAATGACACCCAACAGATTAATGCGAAGTACGCGGAAATTACCGTTTGCCTTTTTAATTTGTCCGAGTATTCCCTTTGGGTAAATTTTATCTTAAAAGCGCGGGTCGTTGCTCCTATAAAGACAAGGCCATACAAAAACGGAATAACTACTGTGAGTTGCCGACTTAACGCCAAATCCCCCGTTATTGCATATGGTAGGACAAACAACAGTAAGAAAGGAAGAAATAGAAAGTAGAATGAGCCAAATGTGGCAAAGAATTTAAGGTGCTTCAAGTCAAAAGCCAAGTAGAAGTACCACACAAAATACATGGATACGCAGAACGAGACGAAATAGGCAACACCGTTCTGTATTGGGATGGCAATGGGTATGTCGTTGTCGGGTAAGAAGCCGCTACAGATGTTGTAAAGGATTACCCCAACAATCAGAAGAAGATAGAGGAATCTTTTTTTGTCGGTCGTCCTTTGTAGATAGAAGACGATCTGAAATAATAGCATGATAACCTCAAATGCTGTGATGAGGAAAGTTACCATGTACATTTCTGTGTCTAAGAATCGCATACATCACGTCCATTACTTCATTGATCACCTACACATCGCATTCACACGACACTTTTTCGCAAGAAGTACAGCGGATAACTAAGCTCTAACGATTCAAAAAGTTCAAATCCATTTTTTGTATACCAAGGTAAATTTCTGTCAACTGATGTCTCCAGGTAAATTGGACGATTGGCGGCACGATAAATTTCGAGAATTTCATGAAGTAGCTTGGTGCCGATTCCCTGATTCTGAAAACTGCGTTTCACACCAATAAACCAGAGGTAGGCAAATGGAAGCATCGGGTGACGTGCCTTGATCTTTGATTCTCTTCCCATTACTTTTCCTATCCGCCCCAGGCCGATCACCGAAAGTGCAAGCTTTAAATCCCAATAGACGCCCGATATTGTGAATTTCTTTCTGTCTGGTAATAGGACGAGCGCACATGTATTAAGGTCATCCGATATCCAAACGTCTCCGAACTTATTACAGACTTCAAATGAATAACTCATCAAATTCTTTATTCTATCCCTTCGATTTGTGCCGGGTTTTACAACGTAGTTTACACTTTTGTTTTCATCGAATGAATCTGTAAGAATTTCGATCACCAGGTTCTTATGCTTCCGATCTGCTCTATTCATAATCACAACGTTTACGATTATCGAACATATGCCATTCAAACTCAACGCAAGATAAATAAGGATGTTATAAAATCAGCGAAGGAAAATGTCAGGAAAACCTGACAAATGCACACTGACTTAAAAGTGTGAGTAAAATTCTACACACTAATGGTTGCACAAACGTTTGCCTGATATACGACGAAGCACATGATTTCGATGCCGATTTTGTATTGATCTATTACGACGAATCTGTTTCGAGTGTTCATGTAGAGCTTGTGTGTCAACAGCCATGGTGGATCGCTGCAATCGGTGCGCAAAGAGTTATTGGAGTTTGTTGTACCGGAAAACTCGCGACGTTCGTGCCTCCACATTTGGAATGTATTTAGGTAAGTAAGGGTCTTACAGGCTGCGACTTCGTTAACACTGTCAGGTTAAATCCCGGTGAGCCGAAGTATCACAATTTAATCGTGGCACATTCTGGAAGCCAATTTAAATAACAGAGCAAAAGTGAGTTTTCCCGTTATTTAGGACGATCCTACTATTATTCATGTAGTAGAATACACCATTTACTTATTGATAAGTCTGGCTTTGACCGACACATTTGGGGATGATCGCCATTTAATGGCAGTCCAAAAACAACTGTCCCAAAAATGGAAAACCGTTATCGTGTAATTGATAAAAGAATAGAGTATGGAAATACTGTCTACGGCTGAGAACATACAAATCATGCTCGATTCGGAATCGCACATTTTGTATTGCCGATGGTTCGGCCCTCAGCAGCCGGGGGTGATTCAAGAATCCGCAACAACGATTCTGAGGCTGATTATAAGATATAAAATTGAAAGAATCTTGAATGACAATACGGATGTCACAGGTCCATATCTGGATTCGTCGGATTGGATGGCGACCCACTGGTTCCCGGAAGTCATGCGGGAAGGTGTCACGCACTTCGCTTGGGTACTTTCGAGGAATATCTTTGCTGAGATATCCGCGCTCGAAGCTATGCCTAAGTCAGAGAAGGTCTGTCCATTCAAGTCAACACAGGAGGCCTTGCTATGGCTCACTGATCACTGATCGGAAGGTAAGCAGGTCGCAACTGATCTCAGTTTCCTGACCATGCTAGTGTTTGCTGTCCATATGGAATACCATATTCTGATTCTTGGTTATGCCGATGTCTTAATTTGTTCGAACGCCACTACGTTAAAATACTATTGCTATGGCCGTTAGATATGAACTAGAAAAACTGGAATCCGTCGTTTCTGACGATCTATCGGATTTTGTCCGAATGAATTATCCAGTCGATGATCGTCTCATGGTTCGATTTTCTGATCGCGTGCGAGAAGAAATCGAAAGCATCAAAATCAACTTCAGTAGATCAGTCCTATACTTTGAGGACGAACGCAGTCAGGAGCTTTATATTCGCTTTCATCAACGGGCTGTTATTGAATTGACCGGCTATTTGACAAAATACCTGCAGGCTGAACCGGTGAATGATACTATTCCGCAAGAGTTGAACAATGGTAAGTTAAGCGATGAGCTATACTTGTCGCTTCAGGAATTACTCAGTTTTCTTGCCCACCAGTTTCCGAGGTACTTCGATTTCGATGCATGGATACCGGAGAATTACAGGCGTGTAATGTTTCATGACATTGAAAGGAACTTCATCGAAATTCAGGGCTGCCTTCTGAAAACTATTTCAGACAGCGAGCTTACTGACCTTACACTACTTCCTTTTAAAGAATTCCTTCAAACAAAATATTCTAACCAATCCACCTACCGCAAGGTATTGTTCTTGCAGGTTTTACAAAGAGATCTATACGCGTTTTGTCATCACCGTTACGAGGGAGCCGAGAAAGCCGATGAACAATTGCAGTGGATTCTTTTCGGACTCAATTATAACACACTGGAGTTCTATCAGTACTGTATCCGAAAACTTACAACCTTAATCGCCTCCATAGAAGACCTTACGGAAAAGCTAAACTGCCTTTTTCTTTTCAATAAGCAACTTTTTCAACAGCCACCCCGAGAGCAAATTAGCTATGACAATGGACGTAAGTCCGTGAAGCATGCTCTCATGGACTGGATTGACCGCGAAATAGACTACCTGGAAATGCAACAAAATAGCATGTCCGGCTCTACTGTGGAAGAGCCGTGTCATGATCGCATCGCGAAATTCAAAGTACGAGTTGAACTATCCGTAGCGCAACTGGCCTATTTCTTACGGATACTCACCGAATCGAACGTTATTGTAGATCCTAACGTGAACCTTTTGATGCGGTATGTCACGAAGATATTTCAAACAAAACGTTCTCAGAATCTTGGACATGGAAGTTTCCACGGCAGGTATTACAATGTGGAAGACAGCACACGTCAGTCTGTGCGAGAAGTACTCCTCCGGATGATGCGATATATTGATAGTGATGAGGGGCGGCCTTAACAAAGAGATAGGCGTCAATACGAAATCGGTGAGGCAGACAACTTTCCGATTTTTTTATCTGGCTTATTGATTCCAGAAGGGCTACACTCCTTAGTAGCCCTTCTGTATCTGTTTTACAGTCAACCTCAACTCTTCCTTCGCATCATGATCAACGGACAGAATTATGATCGCAAATCTTGTCACCATTGAAGACCTCCAGGAATTCCGCAAGGAGCTAGTTGAGGAGATCAAGACGCTATTGTCTCAGCGACAGCCAGCAGTATCTGAACGAAAGTGGCTTAAGTCGCATGAGGTGAGACGCATGCTATTGATTTCACCGGGCACGTTGCAGAATCTACGCGTCAACAGTACCCTGCCGTTCACAAAGATCGGGGGAACCATTTACTACGCCTATGAAGACATTCAGAAAATGCTGCAAGAGCACAAGCAGGACACGACCTTTTTAAAGAAGAAGAGGACTGCTAAGAGCTTCGATGATCCCGTTGAGCCACCTAAGCCTGCCTTGGTCAAGCGAGTTAAGGCGCCAAAGTACACATAGCTGACCTTTCACAAGCAGTTATCACCTCGTTTCAAACCTTGTCATTAATTCCCTGACCAAGCCAGCACCTTAATACCTGCAAAAGATGAATAAAATTGTCACTTATCTGGAAAGCAAGGAAGTAATCTTTCACGGATCCCTTCTGCTGATTATCCTTTATGTCCCACACGCGGGAAGGCTGTTCATGAATCTGGAGCATCTGGATATGACAATTTCTGGCTACACGTTCTTGAATTGGTTTTATGGAGTGGCCCTTGCAGGCGTTATCGAATTCCTCATTCTTGTTTTCATCATAAACAAATACCGCACAGTCGGGAAATTCTATGCTGTTGTCAGTTTCTTCCTGAACGCGTTCTATTATGACTATTGGTTCGTCGCAATCAATGCTCCAACAATTGAGAATCTTAAGCTAACCGTCATCAGCCTGTGTATTTGCCTGACACATTCCCTTTCAGTTTGGCAGTTGAGCGAATTGTTTTTCAAACGGGTACAGGACGACCGTAAAGAACACTGGTGCGAGGAATGTGGTGCGGGCCCGTTCCCGAATAAGCGATCACTTGATGATCACATATCCAAGTCCCATAAAATGCCTAAGAAAGGATTGAAAAATCCTGATTCAAACGACCAAGAAATTCTATAAGACATGACTGCAACATTGGATAACCTGAACAACCTTCCCTGGCTAAAAATGCCGTGGCTGGCATTAGCAAGATGTACAAATGATTTCATCATTTGGGATCTTGCCTCATTCGCCTGCGCTCATTCGGTTTGGAACGGCTCGGAACTCGCCTTTCAACTACAGAACACTTAATCCTATGGGCCGCAAGAAAGACACGACCGAACAACTCTCACACATGCTATGCGTGCGGATATCCCGGCCGTACTATGAGAAGATGGAGAGGTGGCTTGCACAAAGCAATTGTAATTCTGCCGCCGAACTCGCCCGCAGTATTCTTTATAAGGAAGAAATCATCTGGTATCACAAAGACGCGTCCCTCGATGAGGTTGTCAAAGAATTGGCAGCGATCCGGAACGAGCTGAAGGCCATTGGCACCAACATCAACCAGATCACCCGGTATTTTAACAGTACGCACATGCCCAATCAGAAGATGTTCCATGCACTCAAGGTGCAGGATGAGTATAACAAGGTGGGACGCACGGTCGAACAGCTGCTGATCATGGTCTCCGAAATCATAAAACGATGGTCGCAAAGGTGATTAGTGGAAAAACGATAAAAGGGGCTTTGAACTACAACGAATCTAAGGTTCGTGAAGGTCAAGCAGCATGCATCCATGCTTCCGGTTTCATTTTGGACCGTAGTGAAATGTCCTTCTATGACAAGTTTCGCGCCTTCGAAGAATTGACATCGCGCAACCGGAGATCAAAAACGAACGTCGTTCATATTTCGCTCAACTTCGATTTATCCGAAAAACTGAACTCGGATAAACTAACTGCAATTGCGGATGCCTATATGAAAGGAATTGGATTTGGCCGCCAGCCGTACCTCGTCTACGAACATTTTGACGCAGCTCATCCGCACGTCCATATCCTGACAACCAACATTCAAGATTCGGGGAAACGTATCCCACTCCACAACTTGGGTAGGAACCAATCGGAGACGACCCGTAAAGGCATCGAAAAAGAATTTGCATTAGTGCCGGCAGAGGGTAAGAGCAAAGCCGAGCACGAATTCGTCCATCCGATTGATGTGCAGAAAGCCGTGTACGGAAAAAGCGAAACCAAGCGAAGCATCTCCAACGTGGTGCGTATGGTAACTCGCTCTTATAAATACACTTCCCTGCCAGAGCTAAACGCTGTCTTACGGCAATACAATGTTATGGCGGACGGCGGCAAAGAGGGCACGGTGATGTTCGATAAAAAGGGCCTGCTCTACAGCATGCTCGACAACAAAGGACAGCGGATCGGCATTCCGATTAAAGCCAGTGCTATTTATGGAAAACCCACGTTGCCCTTTCTTGAACGTCAATACCCGGTAAACGAGGCCTTACGGCAACCGGCTAAAGATCAACTCAAGAAGGCTGTTGAAGGGATATTGCAGTCGGGCAGTGGGTTGACAAAGGAAAAATTTGCTGAGAAATTGTCGAAGCAAGGTGTCTATGTCCTCTTTCGGAGCAGTGATGAAGGACGCACCTATGGGATCACATTTGTTGACAATAAGTCCAAAACAGTCTTTAACGGCAGCCACTTGGGGAAGGGCTATACCGCGAAGGCGATATTGGAGAGACTGACCTTAAAGTCGGAATCACCCCACCACTTTAGACCGGGATTCATACCGGCGCCGAAGTCCACGGCAGGAAAAGCGGCTATTTCTTCTCCTGGTGACTCGGTGATAGCAGACCTATTCCACGCTGACTCTTCCTACACGATTTCAGCAGAAGCCGCATTGCGATTGAAAAGAAAAAGAAAACGCTCATTGTAAACAATACGATATGGGAACCGGAGAAAACGAACAGGGTTTGCGAAAAATTATGGACCTCACGCGCATGATCAGCCTGGCGATTCTGTTGATACATTTCTATTACCATTGTCATGACACAGTAAAGCAATGGGGTTACACTGTCGAGTTGGTGGACAAGATACTAGCCTCGTTAGCAAAGACCGGACTATTTGAAACCATTTACCACTCTAAGCTTGTGTCACTTGGGTTCCTGATTATTTCGCTGATTGGAGCTCAAGGCAAGAAGGATGAAAAGGTCAATGCTACCCTCGCCAGTCTTTATATTACTATTGGACTCTTTCTTGTTGTGATAAGTCACTTTATCGTGCTGATACATTTCTTATTTCCAATAAGGGTACAGCTCTATATTGGTATAACCGTACTTGGATACATCATGGTACTCACGGGTGGCACGTGGCTGACCCGGTTGATCAAACTGAAATTAAGCAACGATATCTTCAACCGGCTCAACGAAAGCTTTCCACAGGAGGAACGATTGTTGGAAAATGAATTTTCGATTAATCTTCCCGCAGCCTATAACCTGAAAGGGCGTATAAGGAAAAGCTGGATCAATATCATTAATCCTTTCCGTTCCCTTTTGGTAATTGGTACACCAGGGGCGGGAAAGTCATACTTCGTTATCCGGCATGTCATCACGCAGCACATTCGCAAGGGTTTTACGATGTTCATCTATGATTTCAAATATGATGACCTATCGCTCATTGCCTATAACACGCTGCTTAAGTGTCGAAGCAGCTATTCCAAACCACCTGCATTTTATGTCATTAACTTCGACAAGTTCTATCACCGTTGCAATCCCCTTGACCCAGCAACAATGGAGGACATCACGGACGCTACCGAATCGAGCCGAACTATCATGTTAGGACTCAACCGTGACTGGATAAAAAAGCAGGGCGACTTTTTTGTTGAGTCTCCAATAAATTTCTTAACGGCCATTATATGGTTCTTAAAAAAGTATGACAATGGAAAGTACTGCACACTTCCCCATGCCATAGAACTAATGCAGTTAGATTACAAGACACTGTTTCCGCTTTTACGGACCGAACCGGAAATTGACGCACTAATCAATCCTTTTGAATCTGCCTTCCGCCATGAAGCCCGCGAACAACTTGAAGGGCAGGTAGCCAGCGCCAAGATAGGGATGGCTCGACTCGCATCACCACAGCTTTACTACGTGTTGTCTGGTAATGACTTCACGTTGGACATTAATAATCCGGATGAGCCGAAGATCGTATGCTTGGGAAACAATCCACAGAAGCAACAAGTCTACGGCGCAGTGTTGTCCCTCTATATCTCACGGCTCATTAAGTTGGTAAACAAAAAGCAAAGACTTAAAAGCAGTTTGATCTTCGATGAATTTCCGACAATCTATTTTAATGGTATCGATAGCCTTATTGCGACTGCACGATCAAACAAGGTGGCCACAACATTAGCTGTCCAAGATTACTCACAATTAAAAAAGGATTATGGCCGGGACCAGGCGGAAGTCATCATGAATCTGGCCGGTAACGTGATTTCCGGACAGGTAGTAGGGGAGACCTCCAAGTTACTTTCGGAACGATTTGGGAAGATAGTGCAGGAGCGTAGCAGTGTTTCCATTAACCGGAGTGACAGCACAGTAAGCCGGTCAACTCAACTCGATTCGGCTATACCGGCTTCAAAGATTGCCGCATTATCGAGCGGTGAATTTGTAGGGACGGTGGCCGATGATCCTCTCCAAAAGATCGACCTGAAAGTTTTCCACGCAGAGATCTTAAACGATCACGCTGCTCTAAAAACAGAGGAGGATAACTATCAGCAGATCCCGATGATCCGGAAGGTAACGCAATATGAGATTCAGGAGAATTTTTTCCGCATAAAAGACGACATCCTTAAAATTATTAACGACAGGCTAAAGGATGTAGCCTGATAATGTAAAATCAAGAAGAGATGGACATAATTACATTTTCGCAAGAGTTGGAGGGCAGGATGAAGGCGCAAATGGGATCAGTATACGATCCTTCAGGACAGCCGCTGGTTTCTGCCGCGAAGGTCGTACGGGTGGTGGGTGAATGTGTGGCTGAACTTGAGCAATTCACACATTCCTACACGTTTAAGCATCAGCAGGAGGAAGTTCAGTTTTTTAAGGAGCTTAGACCAGTTTTCATTAGCCAGTACCTGTATCACTCAAAGCTTCTTTCGATAAAGATGTTTGAAACCTACAATGACCTTGATGGTTGCAAAACGTTTTACCGCCAAACGTTAAAAACGCTTGAACGTTTCGCTCGCAATAACTGGGAATTCTACACATATGTTTTGTCAGGATCTACTGTCGACGACGCAAAGTATTTTGGTCAGAGCAGAAAATTAACGGTCCACTGTTTTGACGATCCGTTTAATTCAACCTATCATGATCGGCTTGCCAGACTGTTGGCAAACGAACTTATCCGAGAATACATACAGGCGACTCGCAACCGGGGTCCTCTGGAAAGCGAAATCACTTTACCTTGGACTGCGTCGAAAACATCCCTGGTTGAACTTGGTGTGGCCTTGCAAGCTGTTGGTGCTTTTAACCATTCAAATTCCGACCTGAAACACATACTCTCTGTGTTTGAAAAGATCTTCCGAGTGGATCTAAAAAACTATTACCGCATCTATCTTCAAATCAGGGATAGAAAGAAAGGGCATGCTGTATTTATCGATCAGCTAAAAGATCGCCTCATTCAAAAGATCAACGATGATGAGGAGTGAATTCGGCCTGGCGATATTCACGGGTCTATCTGAAATGTATTGATCCACTGTGAGGATGATATTTACATTACTGGGGAGACATAGAAGTATTGACATTCATCTAAGATCATAGCTGCCTGCATCTTTTTATAAAGAGCTAGAATATCGACGAATATTGCGCTTCTGCGCGGTTCGTGCGGAGCAAACCAGATATAGTCACGTGGCGTTCTCGTGTATGAATAGAGTAACCATAGCTTGCTTTTCAGACGAAATTAAACGCAAACTTGATTGCGATTTAGGTATCTTTCAGGGACATCCGCAGTGACCAACATGTTGGCATAATCCCTCAAATATTCATGAAAATAACCAGACTAATCATTGACAACTTCCGTGGTGTAAAACATGCAAACCTTACGTTCAATGGAGATGTGCTTTTTATCGGTTCGAACAATGTTGGCAAATCAACAATTTGTGAGGCATTGGATTTAACGCTAGGCCCAGACCGCCTTTCGAAATTTCCACCCATTGAAGAGTTTGATTTTTACAATTCCGTGTATGTTGAGGAAGAGAAGAAGGACCTGCGAAAAATTCGAGTTGAAGTTGTCCTTACAGAATTGTCTGAAGAAATATCAAAAAGAGCCGGCGGTCATCTAGAGTATTGGTATGCAAAGGAGAATCGAATATTGACGACCGGAGAGCTTGCATTGACCGATGATCCCTCTTCAAGTTTATGTCTGAGAATGGAAACTTTGGGCCTATACAATGTTGAAGAAGACGAATTTGAGGCACAGACTTTCTTTTCGCACAGCCCAACTCAGGAGGAAGGAACGCTTCAACAAGTACCGAAAGCCGTGAAGCGGGCAATCGGCTTTATCTATTTAAGAACACTTCGGACCGGTAGTCGCGCGCTTAGCCTGGAAAGGGGGTCACTGTTTGATGTTATCTTAAGATTGGGAAATATTAAAGCCGGACTTTGGGAGGAAACCATTAAAACGTTGAAGAACCTCAATCCATCGGTGGATGAAAAGGCTCCAAATTTACGACCGCTGCTCGATGCACTCGAAATGCGAATTGGCCAGTACATCCCGTTAAATCCTTCCGATAAGGCAGCGTCGCTATTTGTTAGCAACCTGACACGGGAGAACCTAAGAAAAACATTATCGTTTTTCTTGTCCATAAGTCCGGATCAAGTCCCGGTTCCTTTTCAGGAAGTTGGGACGGGCACGCTGAATACGTTGGTGTTAGCCCTATTGTCTTTCATAGCGGAAATGAAGGAAGATGTAATCTTTGCGATGGAGGAGCCGGAGATCGCTTTACCACCGCATTCCCAACGGAGGATCGTAAATTATCTTATTGACGAAACAAGTCAGTGCTTTGTCACCTCCCATTCTCCCTATGTGATCGAAATGTTTGACCCGGATAGTATCTATATTCTGAATCGAAAGGAGGGAGCGTTGTCCGCATCAAGGGTGGTTGTCGATGGCCAAACCATAAAACCAAAACTGTTTAAGAAACATGCAAGACGCGGATTGTGCGAAGTCATGCTGGGAAAGGGAGTTATTGTCGTCGAGGGCATTACGGAACAATTTGTATTCTGGAGCGTCACGAAGAAAATGGAACACCATAACCCGGATTTTTACCCCGTTGATCTGTCAGGCGTTACTATTTTCAGCACAGACGGCGATGGATCGATGCCGGAGTATGGAATGTTCTTTCAGTCAATAGGACTTAAAACATATGCCTTTTATGACTTTAAGAAAGATAGGAGTGTAGAACTTAAAGAGAAGTTCAGTAAGGCATTTAATTTAAATCATGAGATCAGCCACGTCGGAATAGAAGCCCTTTTGGCAGACGAAGTTCCTGTTTCAAGACAATGGCAGTTATTGCAAGAGATTAGGGATTCCGGCCGTCTCGACAGTAATCCAATCCCCAAGATCCGGCCGGCCGATGGTCAGATAAAATTGCTGACAGTTCAGGTTCTGAAGGCGCTGAAAGGCGAAGGTACCGCGGGCAGACTGATTGACATGTGTGAATTCGCAGAGCTTCCTTCAACAGTGACCGCATTTGTAAGAACCATTTACCAGGCCTTTCCAAAACCCATCATTGTACCCGTTCCTAAATTTCAACCTGATGCGCAACAAACGTTACAATTATGAATTTTACATTAGGGGAGGAGCATCAGAAAATACTAGATTGCGATGACCACGTCCTCGTGGTCGGAGGACCAGGTTCAGGCAAAACTTCAATAGCCTTATTAAAGGCATATCAAAGAATTTTGAAAGGGGTAAATCCGGGTGAGCGCATCCTGTTTATAAGCTTTTCTAGAGCAGCTGTTGCTCGAATTGTAGAGGCCTCAAACAATACTCAACATAAGGATTTAAATCGCCATCTGGCGGTTCAAACGTTTCATTCATTTTTTTGGGAAGTTCTTCGGGTTCATGGCTATCTACTAGGGTGTCCAATGAAATTGAAATTATTGCTGCCGCATGACGAAGCTTCATTGCGGAAAGGAATTAATTTCAAGCACGCCGATTGGGATAAATGGTTGAAAGAGCGTGAGATTCTTTTTAAAGAAAAGGGCTTGATGGCGTTTGACCTCTTTGCTGAGAAGATAAACATGCTCTTTGACGGAAGTCGAAGTCTAATTAAGCTAGTAGCCTCCCGGTATCCCTTGATCATTGTCGACGAAGTCCAGGATACCGGCACGGATCAATGGCAGGTAATCCAAAAGTTGTCTGAATTTAGTCGCGTCCTTTTCCTGGGAGATTTAGAACAGCAAATCTATGATTTCCTGGACGGCGTTGGGCCAAAACGAATTATCGAAATTGAAGAATCGGTTAAGCCAACAAGGTTTGATTTGGGAACGTTAAACAACAGAAGCCCAAACACGGAAATATTACAATTCGGAAATGACATTTTGCTGTGTAAAGCGAAGAATGAACCATACAAAGCGGTAACCAAGATCGACTATAATGGCCGCGCTGCGGACAGAGACAAGGCTATTCGGCAAAGCATCGGAAGAGTCAACCAATGGATAAAGGGCAACACAGGCAAATTACCTGAGAGTATCGGTATTTTATGCTCGTGGGATTCCGGCGTGAACATCGTCACTTCGGCACTGAGAAATGGTTCCTCCCCAATTTCCCATAAAGTATTGTTCGATGAAACAGCAACACTTTTGTCAAGCCGCTTTTTAGCGTTTTTGTTAGAGCCAAAATTGCCGCACCAATTAAATTCAGACATAGCGGAATCGTTGGAATTGCTTTCTTCCCTATTCCGGTCCTATGGAACGTCCGGTAAACTCAGAAAATCGGATGACTTTGATTCCTGGAGCACCAAGCTAAGAACGTCGGACACGCTTACTAATACGAAACTGTTCAAAGCTTTGGTTGTCTTGATCAAATGCTTGCATACGCAGCACTTCGCAGGAGACCCTGCAAAAGATTGGATGTTGCTTCGCCGTTATTTGAAGGACTCTGCCGTCACCGAGTTAATGGAAGTGGAAAGGAATCTTCAGTACCTGATGACATTCAATCGGGGGAAAGCAATAGCGGGAGGACTTCAAAGTGAAATGCTTAAGTATGGAGTCTATCGAAATGCTAGAAGAGTCTTGGATGAAGCCCTTGCAGAAGATCAACTCTTATTTGGTGTTGAAAACCTGAAAGGAATTCACGTCATGACCATCCACAAATCGAAGGGAAAACAGTTTGATGGCGTTATTTTGTTCCGTGCTGCGAATCATTCGTCGTTTGTATGGCGAGAGGATCCCGATCCATATCTCAGAAGCAGAAAAATACTGAGGGTAGGAATCACACGCGCCAGAAACCATGTGGCAATATTAAATGACCGTTTTGACGTTTGCCCAATTTTATCAAATTATAAGTTTCAATAGGAGCGCTTTGGCATTTTTGCTGTAAACAAGAAAAGTGTGGTGAAAGGATTCCCTTAACGCAGGCTCAACTCCGATGCGGAGGGATGTCAATCGTCTAGCCACGTTGACGCGATGTCTAGAATTTCAGCAATCGTTTTATTCTTTTGCACGGATACCTGTTGTTCGCGGACAAAGGCGTAGCTGAGATCAAATTGTGAGCAGTCCAGCGCATGCTGTGCGTACGGATGCAATGCAAACCAGTGCTTCGCTATATGGATGTTGAATTCCATAACCTTAGTGACCAGAACCGCACTGACCAAAACAGCCCTTGGACCTTTCAAATCCAGGAATATTCCGTCCGGCTCCCTGACCATCTTGACATCACGATGATTGGAGGTGGACCAAGTGTAAGCAAGCGAACCCCAGATCGCATTTTTAATATCGAAATCACCATCTCCTTTGATACCAATGGCATTGATGCAGACTAGGTAAGGTTTATCAAGCTTTCCGTAGCGGTTCGCTTTCTTGGAAAATGAATCTTTGATTGACTCCTCCGATCCCCATAGCGTTTCGAACAGGTATGCACCAATCGCGGGACCTTCGGCTGTTCTAAATTCAGATTCTTTGGGGATGAGGTACAGCGTCATTTTCAGGTTTTCATCTTCATACCGGATACGGGGAAGTATGTCAACTCCCAACGTCAACATTAGGTCAAGAAGAGCGTCAGGGTTGTAGTGAGCCGCTTCATTGTGAATAAAGCTAATCAGTTTTTTGGTGGAAGGCTGTTCAGGCAATTTCAGAATTAATTCATCAATTCCGAGGAAGTAGTCACGTAATGGAAGCTTATTTATAGCATCATATATCGTATTCACTTTGTTTTGATGGCCTTGCTGGCCATCGGTCACGTCACGTGCTTCTTTGGCTTCAACATAGCATTCAAACTTAAGTTTACGAAGTAAGAAGTCAGGACGCTTAGACGTGTTGGGCAATTCAGGATGAATTTCTATTTCGAAGCCCTGCCGACGAAAAAGTTCATGCAAAAACAGTTCGTAATAGGCACTTGAAAATGTTGTCTGAAATCGTCGCTTGAGTTCGGATCGCTCACTCGCCGGGTAATGTGCAAACCAAGTATTTAGGTTTTCCCGTACGGCGTCCACATCTTTTCGCGCGGAGCGGTCATAGGACAAATAGGTATTTTCGTTATGACGGGCAGCATCCGTTGCTACACGAGGTTTGATATCGAACAAGGCCATAGTTACCAATGAAGACGACACTAATATATTGGAAAAGCGCTGGTTTTGTTTTTGCCTTCATTTTCGCGGCCGCGATTGTGCTTAATTGTCAAATGGCGTATAAGTAGACTGACTGTTGCCCTTGCAGATCAGATCATTAAATCATTGATTCCCGTTGCCCAGAGATAGATTTGCACAAAGAGATTGGCAAAGAAGCCCAACGTGAGGGCGATGATTACAATTGCTCTTTTCATAATATAAATGCTTAATGCGGTTATGTATGTTGTTTGTTATTTTGGAATGGTCTTATTATTTCGTTTCATCGAATTGTTAATGGATTACTTTCCAATACCTTTGATTTGTTGGCTTGCTATGTTTGGGAGTAACATCTGGGATAAATTCTCAGTAACCCGTACACTCGACTATGCTAATTGCTGATAAAGCATTTTTCTTTCTGAAAGGACAGGACGTGAATGGACCCGGACAAGCACTATTAAAATGGACAATCCAGTATAGTGCCGTCCCGGCCTTTATCGCCGAATCTTAAATCCCTATACCTTTCTTCTTAGATTGTTTTTTTTCCGCGTCTTCTGAATTCTCCTTCGACTTTTCGTTTTTCTTATTCTTGTCTTTGGAAGTATCCTCTGTCGTTTCTTTGGGCTTGGTCTGTTCCTTTCCCTCCGACTTTGAAAAAGAATTATTTTCTGACGTGAAGCGTGTTGCAACTTTCCCCAAACGCTGTTTTACAAAATTGCTGTCGTACACATCCAGATTTTTGAATTCAGGCTTGGCTTCGATGAACATCTTTTCTTCCTTACCCTCTTTCTCAAATGTGATTTGTAGCCGATTGCCTTTTTCCAGTGACTGGATGATCTGGTCCCGTTTCTCCGGATTATCCAATCCCTTGATTGGGTAATTGTCAAGAGTTTTACTCAAGTCAAAACCATACTTGTCGGTGAATTTCTTTGTTTCGTTATTTCCGTATTGATCCTGTTTGCTGAAGTCCAGTTGTATCCAGGCATTGTATGGCTCTTTTTCCTTGTTCAGTAAGGTTTTATATACAGCTCTTCCCTGAAGCAGATTGAAGGCCTCTTTTGCCGTTACTCCGTTAGCTCTCCGTTTCATTTGCTTCACTTCATCCGAATCATCATTATTGCTCATCACTGCGTTCATGAAGAATTTCTGGCTCTTTTCCAGTTCCGGATTTTCGTTTCTCAATGTTGCTGTGTAGCGGTTAAAATAGTGCCTTCCATTCTTCTCTGACTGGTTGAATTCAAGTTTGTAGTCTACCTTACTCGATCCGAATTCACCCATCGTGGCGAGCTCAAACTTGTCCTTCTGTGTCTTCAGGTTTTGCTCGATTTCATTATTCAAATGCTCTCCGAAGCCGGCATACTTCACAGCTTTTTGTAAAGACTCTAAATTTTCCTTTTCCATAATTTTCTGTTTTAATGGTTTAATCAATTTACCAGTTGCCAAATACGTCCGCGAATTGAGGAGGATTACCAGTTTGTTACCTTCGGATTGATCTGCCTCCTTTCTTTCGCCTCCTTTCTTTCGTTCACCCTATGTATATCTGCTCAGTATTTATTTGGAACGGCCTTTGCCTTGACGATGTCCTTATTCTTGATCAGCAAGCTGAGATGCCTGCCTCCATGCTTCTCAAAAAGTTGGATCACTAAATGCTTGGCATCCGGAATCGTAAATTTCTCGAGCGCATACACAAAGCTGTTTGTTGACTTGCCCCGGATCAAACTGCCGCGCTGTGGAATATTAAGTGGCTTGACCTGCAATTCCTGCGTGGCTTTGCGCTTCAGCTTTACCTTGTCTTTGATAAGAAACCGCAGCATATCGATGTCATAGTCAACGTTGGACTTGTTTTGAATTTTAATATGGCAGAAGATAACATCGTCTTCAGTGTAGATGCCATCGAGTGACAAAGCCATCCTATTTTTGCGTTCAGACTTTACGCTGAACGAGTGCTTGTCTTGTACGATCCGCTTTGAATACCACTCCAATTTCGATTCATTCATAGATGACTTAAATGCCACAGGGAAGAATGGATTAGTAAATGTCACATCGTCTTCTACAGCGACGGCTAGGTGGCGCGGTGCCATGGAATAGTTGATCACAAAGTGATGTATATTTCCATCCACGGTTACGACGGTAATATTGGTTTCGGGAAATGACTGGTTCTGGGCGGCTTTGACCTGAAGTAAGTTGTTTACACCCTTTACACGTTGAGCTATAACATCTCCGCTGCCGCGATCGACATTCGTAATTGCGGAAGAAAAGAGAATGGTTGACGTTTTGTTGTAAGCAACTTCAAGTGACAATGACTTGCAGGCGTCTACTAGCTTTTGAGCTTGGCCCTCGAGACAGCAAGTAATTGCAAGTATGATGACGGCAGTTTTAAGAATTGTAGTGACCATGTCTTTAAGGATTTGGCGTTTCATTTTTTGTAGTTTGAGTCTTTCAAAAGGATTTGATATCCGGCCTTAACTAAGCCCTTTACCTGACGCGACTTTTTCGAGAACAGGCCTTTTGCCGCCTGTACACCCGCGGTAGCCATTTGCGTTCCAAAGGAATCATCGGCTCCGCTGAAGAGCTGCAAATCCTGGATGGCCTGGTTAGTGCCCTGTCGTGCCGCGTCTTGCGTAATTGTACCGGCAATACAGATCCCCTCCATTCCATCCAGGCCGTACGCTTTTAAAGAAACTGGGTATAAAGAATTTTCATATTGGATTGATGTTACCACAACGTTGAAACGTTCACCATTAATCGAACAGGTGCCATAGACCAATTCGTTCTTAGGGATTCGGACGCCGCTAATGAAAATGTCCTGCTGGAGCCGGATTTGAACGGTAGAGCCGGCCGTTAGCTCTTGTGTATCATGAATCACCGCCCGTATGGCGTTTTCCTGCACAGGCAGTTGTTCCGTTTCCCCATTTAGTCCAAAGAAACTATTCGTGGGTGTCTGCGGGCGTGTATCAATTGAGGTATCGCGGGTTGCATCTATTGAATTGCTTCCGAAAAGAGAAATCTCTGCGATTTGATCGGTGGCTGCAACAGGGTACACAACGTCCTGGTGCGCCATACTTTCCTGTCTTATTTTTTCAGCCGCGCGTTCTGGATGCTGGATGTCCAGTATTTTGTCAAGAACATTTTGAATTTGATCCATCTCGGGATCGCTTTCTTTTCCCTGATTCATCATTTCCATCATTTGTTCCAGTCGGTCAACATCCTGCGTTAGGATCTCATTCCCGCCTGGTGTCGGCATCGTTGCTGCGGTTTTAGTTACGGACTCAGTTGGCGTATTAAGCTGCTTGTATAGCTGCCCCAGCTTTGCATTCACCCGTTCCTCGATAGGATCAGGTTCATTACTTTCCGTTAAAGAAGCATTTATCTGATCATCTTTCGCTTTTACTGAACCTTGCAAGGCCTGACTAGATGCGTTATTTGTCAGCGGATCAATCACATAGTAAGGGTCGCTCTCAACTGCGGATCTATACTTGACTGAATCCCTGTCAGCCTCTTCATAATAGTTCATTTTATTCCGCTTCTCATTCTCCTTGGAAAAATGAGCATCTGGAAGGGTGAGATCCAAGCCCGTTTGTAACTCAGTTGCTTGTGCAGGCGCGACCTGACCCCCTCCCAGCGCCCAAAATATCATCACAATAAAGGGTGTTACTAATAGCGGTAATACCACGTAAAATCTCCGCTGCTTTATGAATTTCTCTGTATGTCTTTGCATGATGTTTATTGTGTTATAATGTTATGACTCGATGCTTCCTTAATGCTGATCAGAAAATCGACAGTGTCCATAAGTCCTGGCCGTGAGCGGACCATATCTTTATATTGGATTTTCCCTTGTTCCGAACGCTGCAGGCTGTCACAGGACCTTTTGAACTTGATAAGCCTCTTGTATTGTTCGTCCGTCACCATCGGAACGGCCTGTGATTCCGGGTGAATAATGGGTGGGACGTTTATGTTCACCGGTCTGATTGATGACATTTTTGAATTTCCCTGAACGGCGCGAACAATCATCGCTCCACAGACGCTGCCTGCGATGCAGCAAAGCATTACAAAGGCGATCCACTTTTGGCGAGTCGACAGCCGCTCGCTTTGCTTGCCGATAAAGTCCGCAGTTTTGCGTTTTAGTTTTGCAAGAGCTACGAGTAAGGTGCACTTAGGCGTAGGTGTGCTTGCAGGTTGTTGCCTGCTGCGATCTGCTTTCCTTTCAAAAAATCTCATGGCCTCAGCGGTTTTCTATTTTAATATTTTTGTTTTCAAGCGTTCGCCAACGTTCGATCAGAAGTGCATGATTGTTATTGTCGGAGCGGTTATGAAGCGTACGTAAGTAGCCTTCTGTGATGAGGCTGCGGGTGACCGTTGAGGTGGACCGGATAATACGTTGCTTGCCGTAATACCGAAACGTGTGTGGCTCGATAAGAACATTCACTTCGATGCTGTCCATCTCGATATCTTGGCTAATGTTACCGGATACGATATTGGAGTAATATCGGTTCTCCCTGAGGTTTTCGTATTGCTTTTTGGCAGATTCGTCGGCCAGGTACAATGCTTTCGTAATGCTTGCTTGAATGGCTTTCTCATCTGGTACAAGCGTAAAGAAATAGTGATGAAACATTTTTACATGGTCACGGGCTTCGACTTCAATGTTGTCTTCCCGTTCGGCCTGGAATGCTTCGATGGCTTTACCGTTGGCCAGTACATAAATTTTCCGCTGGATATCCAGGACATGCTCGTGACTTTTGTAGATCGCGTACATTGTGACGACCGCAAATGCGCCTATGGACATAAAGGAGAATATCCGTATATACTTGAAGGCCGTATCGATATTTTTCAGTTGTTGAAACATAGTCTGTTATTTACCAGCGAGTTTGTTTTGCATGTATCCATCCTGATTTGTGCCCCTGTTATTTTCGGGCGTACCATATTGTCCGGGTGATGGTGTCAAGGCTTGGCCGATCGCAGCACCAGTCATAAATGCTGTAGTCTTCCCGACAGAGGCCGCATTGCCAGCCGTGCCCGTAAATACATTCGTTGATTTAATTAGATGAACATTTTCTCCGGCCACGCTCACAATGTAGTTGGCTACGCTCGGCACCGTCAGGTATCCTACAATCGCGATTACCATGAAGATCAGATACGCCGTATCGGCAGAAGTGAAGAACGTTTCT
>Ga0164241_10001026_pt1 | contig 38860 bp, 31 predicted proteins | sample OricomyardsoilBY_FD_108780 | JGI IMG/M metagenome (GOLD analysis project Ga0164241, IMG submission 108780) | Backyard soil microbial communities from Emeryville, California, USA - Original compost - Back yard soil (BY) | ecosystem: Environmental > Terrestrial > Soil > Unclassified | place: USA... | reverse complement strand
TTGTTCTTGGTACGACGCTGCAGCACCTGCACGGTGCGGCGGATCTCGTCGTCGCGGCCGATCACCGGGTCCAGCTTGCCTTTCGTGGCGCGTTCGGTGAGATCGATGGTGTACTTCGAGAGCGCCTCGCGGCTCTCCTCGGCATTGGGGTCATTCACAGCTTCACCGCCACGCACATCATTGATGGCCTGCTCCAGCTTCGCCTTCGTAAGGCCATGGCTCTTCAGAAGACGGCCCAGTTCGCCGCGATCCTCGAGCGCGGCCAGCGCGAACATTTCACTGGAGATGTACTGGTCGCCGCGCTGCTGGGCGAGTTTGTCGGTGACGTTCAGGGTGCGCTGCAGATCCTGCGAGACATGGATCTCGCCGGCATTGCCCTCGACCTTTGGCAGCCGGTCCAGCAGTGCGCCCAGTTCGCCCCGCAACTTGGCGACATTGACGCCGGACTTGGCGAACAGTGGTTTGAGGCTCCCGCCCTGCTGGTCGAGCAGCGCCAGCAGCAGATGGGCCGGCTCGATCATCTGCTGGTCGCGGCCCACGGCCAGCGACTGGGCATCGGCGAGAGCGTTCTGGAAGCGGGTGGTCAGTTTGTCCTGGCGCATGACGGCGTTCTTGGGGGCGACCCGGATCGATTCAATGGGGAAATATATGCTGCACGCCAGCCACGAGTGCCACTCCGCCCGCGATCAACAACACCTGCCCGATGCTGCTAGCCGCGTCCACCCTGCGGTGCAGACCGGGGATCAGATCGGCCACCGCCACATAAAGGAGGCTGGCCGCTGAAACGGCCAGTGCATAGGGCAGCATGGGCCGCAGCGAGGACAGAGCGAAGTAGCCCACCACGCCGCCCACCACCGCACCCATTGCCGCGGTCAGATTCCAGCGAAAGGCCTGCCCGCGCGTCAGACCGCTGTGCAGCAGCACGGCAAAATTGCCGACTTCGCTCGGCACCTCGTGCGCCAGCACGGCCAGAGCCGTCACCACTCCCAGGTTCAGGTCGATCAGGAAGGCGGCCGCGATCAGCACGCCATCCAGCACGTTGTGCATGGTCTCGCCCACCAGCAGCATCAGGCCCGGCGCACGATGATGATGGTCGTGATCCTGCTCCGGGGCATGCGTTTCGCAATGGTCTTCGTGACAGTGGCGCCAGAGCACCAGCTTCTCCAGCACGAAGAACAACGCAATGCCACCCAGCAGTGCGACTCCGACTGCTCCGTAGCTGGCGGGCCCAGCCAGTTCGATAGCCTCGGGCAGCAGACCCAGCAGGGCGGCCGCCAGCAACGCGCCGGTGGCAAAGGCAACCATCAGCGGCAGCGCGCGCGAACGGACCCTCTCCGGGACGAGCAGGAACAGGCTGGCCACCAGTACTCCGGCCAACCCACCCAGCAGGGTGAACCCCACGATCCAGAGCAGCGTGTTCATGCCTGCCGCCAGACCAGCGTTGCCATGCGGCCCGTAGTGGCCAGGCCGCGGTGCTGAACATCGCGCCGATGCGAATAGAACATGGCTTCCTCTTCGTAAGTGCAGTGATCTCCACCTCCCCCGTCGGCGACGCCCAGCGAGGCCAGCCGCCGCCGTGCCAGTCGTGGCAGATCGCATTGCCAGCGCGCGGGCCGGCCAATGGAAAAAGCCGCCTCATCCTGTGGCCCGGTCGACAGGAATGCATCACGCACGTCCACACCCACCTCGAAATGGCCGGCACTGATGGCTGGCCCTATCCAGTGGATCAGCTCCACTCCCGGAGCAAGGCGTGATCGCATTGCCGCCACGGCGGCCTCGAGCACCCCGGCCGCAAGCCCGCGCCACCCTGCATGGGCAACGCCGACCAGAGAGCCATCCGTCGCGGCGAACACCACCGGCAGGCAATCGGCGGTCAGCACCGCGCAGACCGTCCCGGCTCGGGTGGTCAGGGCAGCATCTGCTTCGGGAATTGACCCGGCTGGCAGTGCATCCAGGTCTGCCACCTCCACGCCATGCATCTGCCGCAACCACTGCGGCTCGGAGGGCAATTCTGCCGCAACCTGCAGCAGGCGCCGGTTCTGCTCCACTGCCGCGGGCACATCGCCAACGTGCGTGCCCAGATTCAGCGATGCCCATGATCCGGCGCTGACGCCGCCCGCACGAGTGGTGCACAGTGCCCGCACATTTCGTGAGGCGTTCCACCGCGGAGTCACGAACGTCAACGCCATGGCCATCAGGTGCTGCGCAGTACCGACAGCAGCCGCGCAAAATCCGCCGGCAATGCAGATTCGACATTGATGGTCTTGCCGGAAACAGGATGGGCGAATTCCAGTTTCGCGGCATGCAGTGCCTGCCTGCGAAATTGCGCCAGTGCTGCAATCTGTGCGGGCTGCAGACCCGCCACCAGCTGGCGCCTGCCACCATACAGGGGGTCACCCACCAGCGGATGACCGATATGGGCCAGGTGCACGCGAATCTGGTGCGTGCGCCCCGTCTCCAGGATCACACGCAGCAAGGTGTGACGCGGCAGGCGCTCCTCGATGCGATAGTGAGTGGTCGCGGCGCGGCCGTCGGAGCGCACCGCCATCCGCAACCGGTCGGTGCGATGCCGTCCGATGGGCTTGTCCACGGTACCCCCACCCGTGAGATTGCCTACGCACAGCGCCAGGTATTCACGCTGGACAGCGTGCTCACGCAGCGCTTCCACCAGTGCCGCATGTGCTTCCAGCGTGCGCGCCACCACCAGCAGGCCACTGGTGTCCTTGTCGATCCGGTGCACGATGCCGGCGCGCGGCACGGCGGCGAGTTTTGCATCCAGTGCCAGCAACCCGTTCTGCAGCGTGTGCGCGCGATTGCCCGCACCCGGGTGCACCACGAGTCCGGCGGGTTTGTCGATTACAAAAACGTGAGCATCGCGATACCTCACGACCAGCGGCATTGATTCAGGCGCGACGCGCTCATCGGGCACGGCTGTGGCACGCACGACCACCTGTTCACCCCCGAATACCGAATCGCGCGGGCGCGCGAGGCGACCATCCAGTGCCACGGAACCGTCCTTGATCCAGCCGGCCAGGCGTGAGCGGGAAAACTGCGGCAGCGCCGATGCCAGGGCCTGATCCAGCCGCTGTCCTTCGGGACAAGCGGGCAGTGTCAAGCTCAGTTCCGGTAGCCGGGTGGAATCTCCCATTCGTCTATACTAGCGTGATGTCCGTCATGACCGCCCGCCGCCACGCTCTGCTGCTGCTCTTCCTGTGCATGAACCTTCTGTTTGCTGGCTGCGCCACCGACCGCAACAGCAAGCTGCAGCGCTTGTCCCGGTATTCGCCGGAGGTGCTGTACGAAGAGGCCCGGCGTGCGCTGACGGCCCACGACTACCAGGCTGCCGTCGACCGGCTCGAAGCGTTGAGCGCGCGCTATAACTTCACGCCAGAGGGACGCCAGGCGCGCCTCGATGTGATCTTTGCCTACTACAAGCTGGACGAGAAGGAATCGGCGCGCGACGCCGCTGATACCTTCATCAAGGAAAACCCCAGGCATCCAAGCATCGACTACGCGTACTATGTGCGCGGGCTGGTCGATTTCGAGCGCACCCCCTACAAGATCGAGCTCTGGCTCGGGGGCGATCCCGAAGCGCGCCCCCCGCAGACGGCGCGCGATGCCATCAAGTCATTTCGCACGGTTGTCGAGGAATACCCGACCAGCATCTATGCTCCCGATGCATACCAACGCATGATCTACATGCGCAACCGGCTGGCGGACTATGAGCTGCGCGTGGCTAACTACTACATGGAACGCGGCGCGTGGGTGGCGGCCGCCCAGCGCGCACGCCAGACCATCGAGCAGTACGACGGCGCGCCTGCCGTGGAAGATGCTTTGCGCATCATGATCCGGTGCTACAGGAAGCTCGACTACACCGATCTCGCCGACAACACGCTGCGGGTTTTCAACGAGAATTTTCCCGGCGATTCATCCGAATACAAGTTGAAGAAGAGGGCGGGCGTGTTCGCCCGCTTCTTCAACCGGAAATCATCCCAGTAGCCTAGCGTCGGTAACCACTGGTGATCGGGTAACGCCAGTCACGCCCGAACGCGCGGCGGCTGACGCGGACTCCGGGTGGCGCCTGCCGGCGCTTGTATTCGTTGCGTTTCACCAAGTCGAGCACGCGACCAACCACCTCACGATCAAATCCGCGCGCGACAATTTCGTCCACGGAAAGATCTTCCTCGATGAATGCCTCGAGGATTGCATCCAGCACTTCGTAGGGCGGCAGTGAATCGCTGTCCTTCTGGTCGGATCGCAATTCGGCCGAGGGCTCGCGTTCGATCACCCGCGACGGAATCGGCTCCCCGCCGAATTCACCGCGCGCCGCAGCCTGCGCGTTGCGCCATCGCGCCAGCCTGTAGACCAGCATCTTGCTGCAGTCCTTGATCGGCGCGAACCCGCCGTTCATGTCTCCATACAGCGTGGCATAGCCCACTGCCATCTCGCTCTTGTTGCCGGTGGTCAGCAGCATGCGACCGGTCTTGTTGGAAATCGCCATCAGCAGCAGGCCGCGAATGCGCGCCTGGATGTTTTCCTCGGTGGTATCGGGTTCGCGACCGGCAAACTGCTCTGCCAGTGCAGCCAGTGTTGCTTCGAACATGCCTTCGATGGGAATCACACCATGGGCAACGCCCAGGCGTGTTGCCTGCGCCAGCGCATCATCCTTGCTCATCTGCGAGGTGTAACGCGAGGGCATCATGACGACCTGCACATGCCCGGCGCCCAATGCATCCACCGCTATCGCGAGGGTCAGCGCCGAATCCACGCCACCTGACAGGCCGATGACCACTCCCGGAAACCGGTGCTTCTGTACGTAGTCGCGCACGCCGAGCACCAGCGCGCGATAGATGCTTTCCTCATCGGCCAGCTCCGGAGCGACGGGACTCGGCGCCTCCGGTATCAGCTGCAACCGGCCGTCATGGCGTTCCACGCGCAGCAGTTGCAGCGCTTCCTCAAAGGCCGGGGCGCGCAGCACCACGGCACCACTGGCGTCCAGCGCGAAGGTGCGCCCATCGAACACCAGTTCGTCCTGTCCGCCGACCAGATTCACGTAGATGATCGGCAGGCCGGTATCCACGACGCGCTCACGCAGCACGGCTTCGCGCACGCGCTGGCGCCGCCGCTCATACGGCGATGCGTTGATGCTGATCAGCAGGTCAGCACCGGCTGCCCTGGCCAGACGTGCGGGTCCCTTCTCCCACAGGTCCTCGCAGATGACCAGGCCCAGCTTCACACCGCCAAATTCCACCACCGCCGGTGCGCTGCCGGGCATGAAGTAACGCTTTTCATCAAACACCTGGTAGTTGGGCAGGCAGACCTTGCGGTAGTTGACGGGCGGACGGCCAGGCACCAGCAGTCGGGCCGAGTTGTAGATCACTGTCCGCCCGCCCGCATCCTCGTATTCCGGATAGCCCAACAGCAGTGCCGGAAGTTGCGCATCGGGGCTGCCCAGTTCGCCCGCCAGCTCGGCGAGCGCCTCTTCGACCTGAATGCGCAGGCCGCGGTGGAACAGCAGATCTTCGGGCGGATATCCCGAAAGCGTCAGCTCGGGAAACACCACCAGGTCAGCCCCGCGGCCGCGCGCCTCGAGGCCCGCGGCCCGTACCCGCGCCAGGTTGCCCTGCACGTCGCCGACCAGCAGATCCAGCTGGGCCAGTGCGATACAGGGCCCGTTCTTCATCAACGCGGAGTTACTTCTTGCGCGCGGGCCGCCGCGCGACCTTCTTCCTGGCGGCGGGCTTCTTGCGCAGCACCTTCTTCTTCCGCTCCGACGCCTTGACCACCTTGGCGACCTTCCTGGCGGTCTTCCTGGCGGACTTCTTCTTCGCGCGGGACGACTTCTTCCTGACGGACCGCATTGCCTCGGGCCGCGCGCCCACATGCAGCGCGCTGGCGCGCGCCTGGCTGCGCACGTTCAGCAGTGCGGCCATCGCCGTGCCGAGCTCTGCCGCGCTCTTGACCGTGCGCACTCCAGCCTCCTCGAGTGCCCGGAACTTGTCGGAAGCCAGACCTTTGCCGCCGGCGACCACCGCTCCGGCATGTCCCATCCGCTTGCCTGGCGGCGCAGTGACCCCTGCAATGTAGGCCACCACCGGCTTCGTCACGAAGCGCGCGATATGCGCCGCGGCCGCCTCTTCGTCACTGCCGCCGATCTCACCGACCATCACGATGCCCTCGGTCTGCGGATCGCGCTCGAACAGCTCGATGATGTCGATGAAGTTCATGCCGCGCACCGGATCACCGCCAATGCCGACACAGGTGCTTTGGCCAAGGCCGATTGCCGTCGTTTGATGCACAGCCTCGTAGGTCAGGGTTCCCGAGCGCGAGACGATGCCAACACAACCCTTCTGATGGATGAAGCCAGGCATGATGCCGATCTTGCAATCATCTGGCGTGATGATGCCCGGGCAATTCGGGCCGATGAGCCGGGTGGGTTTGCCGGCGAGCGCCGCCTTCACACGAATCATGTCGTTCACGGGAATGCCTTCCGTGATGCAGACCACGAGTTCGATGCCCGCATCGGCCGCCTCGAGAATGGCATCGGCGGCGAAAGCGGCCGGCACATAGATCATGCTGACCGTCGCCGAAGTCCTGGCAACCGCCGCGTGCATGGTGTCGAACACCGGCAGATCGAGGTGCTCCGTACCGCCGCGCCCCGGTGTGACACCACCCACGATGCGCGTGCCGTAGGCGATGCACTGCTGGGCGTGGAAAGTGCCCTGCTTGCCGGTGAACCCCTGCACGATGACGCGACTGCGCTTGTTGACGAGAATGCTCATGGATTGGTCCGTTCTACTTGAGTGCGGCTGCCACGACCTTGCGGGCTGCGTCGGTAAGACCATCGGCGGCAGTCACCGCCAGGCCGCTGCCGGCAAGCAGTTCGCGCGCCTGCTTGGCATTGGTACCCTCGAGGCGAACCACGACCGGAACCTTCACGTCCACCTTCCTGACCGCCGCGATGATGCCTTCGGCAATCACGTCGCAGCGGACGATGCCACCGAAGATGTTGACCAGGATCGCCCGCACCTTCGGGTTCGCCAGGATCAGCTCGAATGCCGCCGTGACGCGTTCGGCCGTGGCCCCGCCACCCACGTCGAGAAAATTCGCGGGCTTGCCGCCGTGCAGCTTGATGATGTCCATGGTGGCCATCGCCAGTCCTGCGCCATTGACCATGCAGGCGATGTCGCCGTCCAGCGAGACATAGTTCAGATCGTGTTCGGCAGCGCTTGCCTCGATCGGATCCTCCTGTGTCCTGTCGCGCAGCGCGACCAGCTCGGGATGGCGGAACAATGCATTCGCATCGATGCCGATCTTGGCATCCAGGGCGACCAGCTTGCCGGCCTTGGTGACGATGAGCGGATTGACCTCGACCAGGCTCGCGTCCTGCTCCATATACAGCCGGTAGAGACCCTTGAGAATCGCCGTGAACTCGCTGATCTGCGCACCTGCGAAGCCGAGGCCAAAGGCAAGTTCGCGGGCCTGGTACGCCTCGAGGCCAACCGCCGGATGAATCGTCACCGAAAGGATCTTCTCCGGCTCCTTCGCAGCAACTTCCTCGATGTCCATGCCACCCGCGGCTGAAGCAACCACCGCGATGCGCCCCTTCTCGCGATTGAGCGTGAGGCTCAGATAGATCTCGCGCTCAATTTCCGATCCGCTCTCCACGTAGACCTGGTTGATCGGCAGGCCTTCAGCTCCGGTCTGCTTGGTGACCAGGCGCTGGCCCAGCATCGCACTGGCTGCGGCACGCACTGCTTGCAGGTCATGCACGACCTTCACGCCTCCGGCCTTGCCGCGCCCACCTGCGTGCACCTGGGCCTTCACGACCCACACTGGCCCGCCGAGCCCGGATGCCACAGCGACGGCTTCATCGGCCGTTGCGGCAACCGCACCAGCCGGCACCGGAATGCCATAGGCGGCGAAGATTTTCTTGGATTGGTACTCATGCAGATTCATAGAAGTGTGATTGTCTCGTATTAGCCGCAGTGCCGCCAGCTTGAGCTGCGGTGTTAGAGTCTTCCCGCCATGCGCACCCAGTCCCAAGGAAGGCCCGAATCGGGCGAAATTGCCCCCACGGACTTCGCCTGGCGAGTCATCGCGCTGGTCAATCTTTATCGTCTGCTGGTTGCCATCGGGCTGTTTGCGGCGTCCCGATCGCAAGGCGTGCAGGAAATCCTCGGCATCGAACGACCAGGCAGGCTGGCGCTGATCAGCGCGACCTGGCTGCTGGCGGGCGCCGTCCTGATCGCGGCGCGACGCTTGCCGGTGATCAGCCTCCGGGTGCTCGCGTTGACCCACGTGGTGGTGGATGCGCTGGCCATGGGCCTGGTGCTGTGGGCCGCTGGCGGAGTGGCAAGCGGGCTGGGAATCCTGGTGCTGCTGCCCGTCGCGGCCATGGCCATGCTGGTGGGCCATCGCGATGCACTCTTCATGGCCGCCAGTGCCGCCGTCGCTGTTCTGGTCCAGCAGATCGCGCGCGAGTACGTGCCCGGCGCAGATCTGGGCGGCTATCTCAATGCGGGCCTGCTCGGCGTAGTCATCTTTCTGGCGGCCCTGTTGCCACGCCTGTTGATCAGCCGCCTGCTGCAGAGCGAGGCGCTGGTGCGCCGCCAGGAGGTGGACCTGGCAAACCTTGCTCAGCTGTCGCAGTACATTGTGTCAAAGCTGCGCGAGAGCATCCTGGTAGTGGACGGGGACGATCGCATCCGGCTCATCAACGAGCAGGCGGCCAACATGCTGGGCAGCGCCAACATTCTGCCCGGAGCGCTGCTGGGAGAATGCTCACCGCGGTTGCTGTACCTGTTGTCCGCGTGGCGCCAGCACGGCAGCGAGCAGGAGAACAGCACCATGACCGCAGCCGATGGCGCACGGCTGATCCAGCCGCATTTCGCGCACCTGGGGTCGGCCCGGCCCGGGCCAGTGCTGATCTTCCTCGAAGACACCAGCCTGATCGCCGAAAAGGTGCAGCAATCGAAACTGGCCGCACTGGGCCGGCTCAGTGCCAGCATCGCGCATGAGATCCGCACGCCTATAGGAGCAATGAGTCATGCCAGCCAGCTGCTGGCCGAGTCCGCGCAGATTCCGGACAGCGACCGGCGCCTGACCCACATCATCCGTGACAACGCCGAACGCGTCAGCCGGATCATCGAAAACGTGCAGGAGTTGTCCCGCCGCAGTACGCGACGTCCGCAGCGCATCGAATTGCCTGACTGGATCAACGAGTTCTGGGCGGAGTTCTGCGCCACGCAGCAGATCGGCTCCGACGTGCTGCGTATTGGCGTGTCACCCGAAGAAGGCGCCCCGCTGCCGATCAGGGCCGATCCCACGCAGCTGCACCAGATCATGTGGAACCTGTGCCAGAACGCGCTCGTGCATGGCCGGACGGGCGCGGGCACGGAATTTGTGGAGATCCGCTATGGCCGTCTTGCGGGCAACCGGCGACCCTTCGTCGAAGTTCGCGACCGTGGACCGGGAATTGCTCCGGAGGATGCCGAGCGGGTGTTCGAACCCTTCTTCACCAAGGCCGCGCAGGGCACCGGGCTCGGATTGTTCCTGGCCCGTGAACTGGCCGAGTCCAATGGCGCTGCGCTGATCCACGAATCGCCACCCGATGGTGGCACCCTGTTCCGGCTGGTATTCGCGGATCCGGCCCGGTGGGAAGAATGATCAAATGCCTGACGCGCGCGTACTGATCGTCGACGACGAGCCCGATCTGGTCGAGCTGGTGGCGCTGACGCTCGACCGCATGGGCCTGCAACACAGCGCCGCCACTTCTCTGGATGGAGCGCGCAAGCAGCTGCAGGCGACGCACCATGATCTAGTGCTGTGCGATATGCGCCTGCCGGACGGCGATGGCCTAGACCTGCTGGAATGGCTGCAAACGCGACACCCCGGGGTACCCTGCGCTGTCATCACCGCGCACGGCAACGTCGAAACCGCGGTGCGGGCCCTGAAGCTCGGGGCCTTCGATTTCGTTTCCAAGCCGCTCGACCTCAGCGCGCTGCGCCGCTTGATCACCAGTGCGTTGAAACTCTCCGAGCGGCGAGGCGGCGGCCCGCTGACTTACAACGGCCCACGCCTTCTCGGCGCCTCTGCGCCAATGCAGCAGCTGCGCGAGATGATCGGGCGCGTCGCACGCAGCCAGGCACCTGTGCACATATCCGGCGAGAGCGGCACGGGCAAGGAGCTGGTGGCGCGTCTCATCCATCTGTCGGGACCGCGCAGTGAAGGGCCTTTCGTTGCCGTGAACTGCGGAGCGATACCTGGCGACCTGATGGAAAGCGAATTCTTTGGTCACAAGCGCGGCAGCTTCACGGGAGCGGTGGCGGACAAGAAGGGGCTGGTACAAAGCGCCGAGGGCGGCACATTGTTCCTGGATGAGGTGGCCGACCTGCCCTTGCACATGCAGGTCAAACTGCTGCGCGTCATCCAGGAGAAGACCGTGCGTCCGGTGGGAGAAACCGTCGAACAACCGGTGGATGTGCGCCTGCTGTCGGCCACGCACAAGAAGCTCGTGGACCTGGTGTCGCGTGGCAGCTTCCGCGAAGACCTGTTCTACCGGATCAACGTCATCGAGCTGCGTGTCCCTTCGCTGCGGGAACGGCCCGAAGACATCCCCGAACTGGCGACCCACATACTGGACCGGCTGGCGCGGCGGGCTGAAGATGATGAGCCGGCCGAGATCTCACCCGATGCCCTGGCCTTGCTTGGCGGCTACAGCTTTCCGGGCAATGTGCGCGAACTGGAGAACATCCTTGAGCGGGCACTGACGTTGTCGCTGGACAGGACGATCCGGCCCGCGGACATCAAGCTGCGCACCGTGCCACGCCGCGACGCATCCGAGCCGCCGGCAGCCATGGCAGAACCAACCGCTGTCGACGAAGACCCGGGCAGTGAGGCGCTGGGGGAACGACTGGACGAACTGGAGCGCGATGCCATCGTCCGGGCGCTGGAGCAGACCCGCTACAACAAGACTGCTGCGGCAAAGTTGCTGGGAGTGACCTTCCGGGCACTGCGCTACCGGATCAAGAAGCTCGGTATCGAATAGACCGGACAGGACAAGTCACAATGTGACGTGCCGCGTCACTTTGTGACGTGCATCGTCGCCACAACCCGACGGCACGAAGCCAAATCGCGAACCGGCGCACAGAACAACTTCCAGCGGATCATTAGCTTACGTTTCCAAGGCGGGCGCTGGCACGTGCCTTGCTCTAACTGGTCATCGGCATCGTGCCGAATCGCTGCTCTACAACGGAAGTTTTTTCAGGAGACAACAAATGAAGTCTGTTCAAAAGGGTTTCACTCTTATCGAGTTGATGATCGTGGTCGCGATCATCGGCATTCTGGCGGCCATCGCCATCCCGGCCTATTCCGACTACACGATCCGCGCACAGGTGACGGAAGGTCTGAACCTGGCGGGCTCGGTCAAGGCTGCCGTGTCCGAGACGTTCAGCAGCAACGGTAACTGGCCCGCCACGAACACCGAGGCTGGTCTGGACGCTGCAACGAACATCAAGGGCAAGTACGTAACCTCGGTATCAGTCGGCACCGGCGGCCTGATTACCATCACCTACGGTGGTCAGGCCAATGCCAAGATCGCGACGAAGACCCTGACATTGGCACCGTTCACCAGCGTCAATGGCGACATTGCCTGGCAGTGCGGCGACAAGAACATCCTGACCGGCACCAGCGGTCTGACCATCGCTTCGGGCGCCACCATCCCTAGTGGCACACCGGGCGGCGGCTCGCTGTTGGCCAAGTTCCGCCCGGCCAACTGCCGCGCCTAAGACTTACGGCTAAAATTCAGCCTCGTCTGGAAAGCCCCTCTTCGGAGGGGCTTTCTTCTTTTGCGGCGTGACTTGCTGCCCAGTTCCGCCCTCACCCGCCCATGTGGGCACCGCCACTTGATATAACGCAGCAGTGCAAGCGCACGCGCAAACCTCCCCCGACCGGCATTCGCCCACCGCGGGCATCGCCTTCGGCTGCTCGCTCGCGGTGCTGCTGCTGCTGGCCTCATTCGCCCGCATCGTCGGTGACGTGAGCTCGGCCGCCTTCAACATCCAGATCGTCAAGGGGGCTCTTGATGTGCCGCTGTGGCACACACGACTGGGGCTCAACATCGCGCTGTTTGCGCTGGCGCTGCTTGCCCTGCATCTGGCATTTGGCACCACCTGCTGGCTGCTGGCGATGCTCAGCGGCAAGGCATTCCCCAAGGCGCGCGCTTCGCGCCGGCAATGGACACTGGGGTGGTTCCTGTTGTGTGCAGCCTGGCTGCTCGTTGCCAATGCCACGCGCTTCCCGCACTCCTCGCTCGGCGAACCCTACAGCCAGCTCGCTGCGAAGCGACTATTCGGGGCAACCCCGCTGGCGATAGCGACCTGCGTCCTGGTGCTGGCAATTGTCGTGACACTGGTGATGGCTCTGCGGCGCGACACCAAGCGGCGGACTGCCTGGTTCATGGCCGGAGCGATCGCGCTGGCCACTGTCAGCGGGTTCACGTGGAAACATCTCGCGCACACGACGCCCCGATCCGATGCCCCCAATGTCATCTTCCTGGGCATCGATTCACTGCGACCCGACGCAGTGGATGCCCAGACCGCACCGCACGTGCGGGAGTTCCTCGACGGCGCGGTGCAATTCACTGACGCGATCACGCCGCTGGCCCGTACCTTTCCGTCCTGGGTATCAGTGCTGACTGGACGCCATCCGCACACCACCGGCGCCTACATGAACCTGCTTCCGACAGGTCTGGTGCACTCCGGCTCCACGCTTCCCCAGCTGCTGCGCCAGCACGGCTACCGGACCTACTACGCCATCGACGAGACGCGGTTTTCAAATATCGACGCCAGCTATGGCTTCGACCATACCGCCACCCCGACCATGGGCGGAAGCGACTTCGTGCTCACTTGGTTTGCCGATACACCATTGTCGAACTTGATCGTCAGCACACGATTGGGCGGATGGCTCTTTCCACACCTGCATGCGAATCGCGCGGCGCATTCGATCTATGATCCGGATTCTTTCGTGCGGCGCGTGAATCGCGAATTCAATTTCGATCAGCCGGTATTCCTGGCCGCGCATCTGACCCTGCCGCACTGGCCCTTCACGTGGGCCACATCCACCGATGAGGAGCCGACTGCGGATCGCATCGCTGACATGTACGCAAGCGCCGTGCACCGCGCGGACCAGCAGTTCAGCGAGCTGCTGGCCATGCTGCAAAGACGTGGCGTGCTCGACAATGCCGTGGTCATCGTGCTGTCGGATCACGGCGAAGCACTGGGACAGGCGGATGACTTCATGCCCAATGCCTTTCTCGGCGAGGATGGTGCCGCCACCGTCGCCCAGAAGTGGGGCCATGGCACCAGTGTGTTCTCGCCTCACCAGTACCGGGTGGTACTCGGAATCCGGGCATATGGGCGCGCCACCTCTTTGATCAGGCACGACGGCGCGATAGCAGAGCCTGTCTCCTTGCTTGACCTTGCGCCGACAGTGCTGGACTTATTGCAGATGCCGTCCGCAGAAGGCTTTGACGGCCAGTCACTGGCCGGACTGTTGCGGTCCGAGCCCCGCGCCAGCGAGGAGTTCACCGGGCGCATTCGCTTCACCGAGAGCGAATACAACCCGCAGGGCTTCAGCCTGGACAGCTTCACACCCAGTGCCCTGGCCACTGCGGCGAAGGTCTACCAGCTTGACCCGGCCACGGACCGCATCACGGTGCGACCGGACCTGATTGATTGGATCATGTCAACGCGACAGTACGCGGCTGTTTCCGGTGAATTCTTCGCAGCTGCAGTTCCCAAGGTGGGCGGCGGCGGACCTTATCGATTCGTGTACGCGCCCGGGCCGCGACCGGATAGTCACCAGCAGGAGCGACTTCGCCGAGCCCTTGAGGCTCGATTCGGCATCACCTTTGGTGACGAAACCACGCTTATCAGCCCGACGCCATGACCGCAGCGCGAGCCTGGGCAAGCCCGGCCGCGAACAGACCGATGACCGGCGCGATGAGCAGCATTGGCAACAGGTGGTACATGGTCTGATCGATCAGACTGTAGGCGAGGTAGGCCACAATCATGCTGGCCAGCACACGGTTGGCAGGCGTTGCTCCAACAAGCGCAAGCGCGCCGGCGAATCCACCCAGATGCCTGACCGCACGATACAGAATCAGCAAGGCGATCCCACAACCCATGGCGCCAAATTCCATCAGGAACTGCAGCACGAAATTGTGGGCCTGCATGGCCAGGCGGTCACAGCAGCCAGAGATCCAGTAGCCCTCGGGTCCGCTGCCAAAGACCGGATGCTTGACGATCTGCTTGGCGGACTCGATCCAGATCTGGATGCGTCCACTGTCAAAGCCTGCTCCTGAGTCCTGTACTGCCTGCGCTACGCGCCCGAAGACATTTGGCGAATCCATCAGGCCAGATTGGTCCAGATACCAGACCAGGAGCGACACCAGTGCGAGTGAACCCGTCGTGAACAGCCCGGTGCGCAGGCGTGCCGGGCAACACGAGCACAACAATACCGCGAACAGAATCCATGACAGCAATGCACCTCGACACCCCGTCAGGATGATGCCGAACAGCGCGGCCGCCGTCAGGAGGAAAGACGGCCATGCCATGCGCCGCGAGATCACTCCCAGAGCCGTAGCCCCCACCGCCGCGAAGAAGCTGAATTCGCCGAACTGGCGCACATGCATGAACTGGGCGACTCGCGGGCCGTCCTGCCAGTACGGTGGCGTCAGATCACTGACCCACAGCACGGCCGAAAACAGGAAGGGCAGATACACCAGACTGACTGCAAGGAAGTGGCCTTCTAGCGGGACGCGCACGGTATCGCGATTGAACAGATAGAAGGCAGTCGCCAGCAGGGCGACCGCGACATACAGCTCCAGGCGCAACAGGGAGGTATCTGTGTCGCCGGACCCAAGTACGGAAACGGCCGAGGATGCGGTCAGCGCGAGCAGCAGCCGCGCGATGTCCCGGGGCACCGTAATCCGTCGATCCAGCGCCAACAGACCCAGCAACGCCGCCGCATCGAGCGCCAGCAAGTTGCCGACCATTCGCGGCATGGTTGCCACCAGCGACAGCGAATGAAACCTGATCACCTCCGACACCAGCAGGGCGAAAAGGGCGGGAACAAGCCAGTTCAGCACGTACCAGGCCGGAGGGTGGCCGCGGGAGTTTCTGGTCATTCCTGATAGAAGCCTTGGGCCATGGGGGGCCAATCATGGCGTACAGTAGCAACCCCGTCCGGGGGCTGTTCACAGATGGTGGCGACCGTGCGGGGAGGCCGCCCATAAGGGCCTAAGGCCCCCTATTTGCGACTCCAGTCACGCACGCCCAAGAGGGGCCATGCGACCATCCGGGGGCAATTTGACAGTTGCAGGTGCGCGCGCCTGCACTAGACTTTTGCCATTGAGGGCAGACCGGTCCGGCATCGAGGCACATGAGCGACAACCTTTCACTGGTGGCGAACGTTGGCAACCGCAGCGGGCTCACGGGCCTGCCACAGCGGCTTGTGCAGGACGGGGTCATCAGCGAGCAAGACGCGCTCACGGCCCTGGCGGCCGCCAAGGAAAAGAAATCCCATTTCGTGAGCCAGCTGGTCGGAGCCGGCGCGGCGAAACCACGTGACATCGCCGAGGCTGCCGCCGGCGAGTTTGGCGTGCCGCTGCTCGATCTGGACGCCCTGCCCCTGGACCTGGAAGTAACACGGCTGGTCTCCGACAAGCTGCTGACCAAACACCGCGTGCTGCCGATGTTCCGGCGTGGCAAACGGCTGTTCCTGGCGGTGGCCGATCCGACTGACCTGCATGCCATCGACGAGATCAAGTTCCAGACCGGCATGGGCGTGGATGCAGTTGTCGTGGAAGACGACAAGTTGCAGCGCATGGTCGACAAGGCCATCGAGGGAGCCGAAGCCAACGCTCCCCTGCTCGGTGATGACGAGGGCATGGAGCTGGAGAACCTGGATGTCTCCGGCGGCGACGAAATCGAGTCCGATGGTGTCACCCGCGACGATGTGGAAGACGCGCCCATCGTCCGCTACGTCAACAAGCTGCTGCTCGATGCCATCCGCAAGGGCGCCTCGGACATCCACTTCGAACCGTACGAAAAGACTTACCGCGTGCGCTATCGGATGGACGGCGTGCTCAAGGAGGTGGCCCAGCCACCCGTGCAGCTGTCGGGCAAGATGTCGGCGCGTCTGAAAGTGATGAGCCGCCTGGACATCGGCGAGCGCCGCGTGCCGCAGGACGGCCGCATCAAGATGAAGCTGTCCAAGACGCGCGCCATCGACTTCCGCGTCAGCACCTGCCCGACCCTGTACGGCGAGAAGATTGTGATGCGTATCCTCGATCACAGCTCGGCGATGCTGGGTATCGATGCATTGGGGTACGAGGGGTTCCAGAAAGACCTGTACCTGAAGTATCTGGCCAAACCCCAGGGCATGATCCTGGTCACCGGCCCCACCGGCTCCGGCAAAACCGTGTCGCTGTACACGGGCCTCAATATCCTGAACAAGGAAGACACCAATATCTCCACCGCCGAGGATCCGGCGGAAATCAACCTGCCTGGCGTGAACCAGGTCAACGTGAACAACAAGGTCGGCCTCACCTTCGCCGCGGCATTGCGCGCCTTCCTGCGCCAGGATCCGGACGTGGTGATGGTGGGCGAAATCCGCGACCTGGAGACTGCCGAGATCGCCATCAAGGCAGCGCAGACGGGCCACCTGGTGCTGTCTACGCTGCATACCAATGATGCGCCCCAGACACTGACCCGCCTCGTCGACATGGGCGTCAAGCCATACGCGATCGCCACGTCGGTTTCGCTGATCATCGCGCAGCGCCTGGCGCGTCGCCTGTGCACCAGCTGCAAGCAGCCGATCGACGTGCCACCCGAAGCCCTGCGCAAGGAGGGCTTCGACGACCAGCAGATCAAGAAGGGCATGCAGCTGTTCGGCCCCAAGGGCTGCAACAACTGCACCGACGGGTACAAGGGACGCCTCGGCATCTACCAGGTCATGCCGGTGACCGAGGACATCGGGCGCATCATCATGGCCGGCGGCAACGCCATCGATATCGCCGATGCGGCGCGTGCGAGCGGTGTCTGGGACCTGCGTCGCGCAGGTCTTGCCAAGGCCGCCTCGGGCCTCACCAGCCTGGAAGAAATCAACAGCGTGACGATCGACTAAGGACGCTCAAACATGGCGCAATCCTCCACCGCTATCCGGGCAATCAAGCGCGACGTGCCTTTCATCTGGGAAGGCAAGGACAAGCGCGGCAAGATCGTCAAGGGCAAGATGCTGGCCAAGGACGAGCTGGCGCTGCGCGCGCACCTTCGCCAGCAGGGCGTGGCCGCAAGCCGTATCAAGAAGCAGTCCACCCGCACCGGCGGCAAGGTCAGGCCGGCTGACATCGCCGTGTTCAGCCGCCAGCTCGCGACGATGATGGCTGCGGGCATTCCGCTGGTGCAGTCCTTCGACATCGTTGGCGCCGGCCACGACAACCCGGCGATGCAGAAGCTGATCCTGGACGTCAAGCAGGACGTGGAAGGCGGCATGGCCCTGCACGAGGCACTGGCCAAGCGCCCGCTGCATTTCGACGACTTGTTCGTCAACCTGGTCGAGGCCGGCGAACAGGCCGGCGCGCTGGAGAACCTGCTCGACAAGATCGCAACCTACAAGGAAAAGACCGAAGCCCTGAAGGCCAAGGTCAAGAAGGCGCTGTTCTATCCGACCGCGGTGCTGGCCGTTGCCATCATCGTGACCGTGATCCTGCTGATCTTCGTGATTCCGCAGTTCGAGGACCTGTTCAAGGGCTTCGGCGCGGACCTGCCAGCCTTCACGCAGATGGTCATCGGTCTGTCGAAATTCGTGCAGCACCAGGGCATCTTCATTGCCATTGTGGTGGGCGCTGGCGTCTGGACCTTCACATACTTCAATAAGCGCTCGCGCAAGATGCGCGAGACGCTCGACCGGATCGCGCTCAAGGTTCCGGTCATTGGTCCCATCCTCAACAAGTCGGCGATTGCGCGCTTCGCGCGTACCTTGTCGACCATGTTCGCCGCCGGCGTACCGCTGGTGGAAGCCATGGACTCGGTGGCCGGCGCAACCGGCAACATCGTGTACGAGAACGCCACCCTGGCGATCCGCGACGAAGTCGCCACGGGTACCCGCCTGCAGCGCGCGATGGAAAACACGGATCTGTTCCCCAACATGGTGATCCAGATGATTGCCGTCGGCGAAGAGGCCGGTGCGCTGGACGAGATGTCCGGCAAGGTCGCGAGCTTCTACGAGGCCGAGGTGGACAACGCGGTCGACTCGATGTCCTCGCTGCTCGAGCCGCTGATCATGGCGGTGCTCGGCGTGCTGGTCGGTGGCCTGGTCATCGCCATGTACCTGCCGATCTTCAAGCTCGGCGCGGTGGTGTGATCACCCTGCTCGGGAGCTCGACGCCGGCGCTGGTCGGCGTCGTGTTCGTACTCGGCCTGCTGGTCGGCAGCTTCCTCAATGTGGTGATCCACCGCGTTCCGGTCATGCTGGAACGCACCTGGCGCCGCGAAGCCCTGGCCGCGAGCGGCTCGGATCCAGTACCCGAAGATCCGCCCTACGACCTCATCCGGCCGCGTTCGGCATGCCCAGCCTGCAAGGCACCCATCACGGCGCTGCAGAACATTCCGGTAGTCAGCTGGCTCGTGCTGAAGGGCCGCTGCGCCAGCTGCCGCGCCCCGATCAGCGCGCGCTACCCGGTGGTAGAGATTCTGACTGCCCTGCTCTCGGGCGTCGTCGCGTGGCAGTTCGGCTTCGGCTGGACCACCGCCGCAGCGCTGGTCCTGACCTGGTTCCTGATCGCGCTCGCGTTCATCGACATGGACACCCAGTTGCTGCCCGACAGCCTCACGCTGCCCTTGCTGTGGATGGGCCTGCTGGTTGGGCTCCTGCTGCCTCAGGTTGATGGCGCCCGGCTGCCGGTGGACCTGCGCTCGGCGGTCATCGGCGCCATCGCGGGGTACCTGTCGCTGTGGTCGGTGTACCAGTTGTTCAAGCTGCTCACTCGCAAGGACGGCATGGGCTTCGGTGACTTCAAGCTGCTGGCGGCGCCGGGTGCGTGGCTGGGATGGCAAATGTTGCTGCCTATCATCATCGCGGCGGCCGGTGTCGGCGCAGTGGTGGGAATCGCATCCATTCTGCTGCGCCGGCACAAGGCGGGCATTCCGATGGCCTTCGGTCCGTACCTGGCTGCAGCGGGCTGGCTGATGCTGGTATTCGGCCCGCAACTGGTGGATTCCTATCTGGGCCTTTACAGCCCGGGGCGCTAGTCTTCCCGGCATGAACCGCCCACGCGGGAAACCGGCGCGCGTGCCGCGCATCGCGCTCACTGGCGGGATTGCCAGCGGCAAGACCACGGTGGCGAAGCTGTTCACCGCGCTGGGCGCAAAGCTGATCGACACCGACCAGATCGCCCGCGACATCGTGGCGCCCCCATCGGCAGTGCTCGAGCGCATCGTGGCACGGTTCGGCCCCGGCATTCTGCTGAACAACGGATCCCTCGATCGCGCCAGCCTGCGACGCATCGTGTTTGCCGATCCGCAGGCGCGGCGCGATCTGGAGGCCATCACCCACCCGGCAATCCGCGAGGAAGTGGAGCGCCAGTCACGACAGCTGGGTGGACCCTACCAGCTGATCGCAATTCCCCTGCTGGTCGAAACCGGAAATGCAGAGCACTACGACCGCGTGCTGCTGGTCGATGCGAGTCTGGAAGCCCAGAAACGCCGGCTCATGCTGCGCGATGGCATCGACGCTGCCGCCGCCGGGCGCATGCTGGCCGCACAGGCTACGCGTGAACAGCGGCGCGCCGCGGCCAATGACGTGATCGACAACGAGCAGGACCTGAGGCGCCTGGTGACGCAGGTGGAACACCTCCACGGAGCGTATCGAGCACTGCGGTCGTCAACGGGCGACATCTGAGGACGCTTACTTTCCCCGGCTGTTTATGCAAAATAGCCGGATGCCGCAGGAAACCCTGATCGCTGAACGCTCGACCGCCGCTGCGAGCAGCTCGCCGCTGATCTTCGAACAGCCCCTCAACGAGCGCATGCGCACCTTCCTGCGCCTCGACTACCTCTACAACCAGGCGCTCTACCACAATGAAAAGGCAAGCCAGTGGGGTAGCCGTGCCGCGGTGTCGAGCCTCATCGACATCCTCGCGATCACGACCCGCAGCGATGTACGGGCCGAGGTGCTGAAGGAAATCGAGAAGCACCTGTCGCAGCTCGAGGGGTTCGAGAATCGCTCCGGCGTGGATCCCGGCCGATTGCGCGCGCTGATCAACAACCTTGCGCGGCTGCGCTCGGCACTGTCGGCCGCCGGCGGTTCCTACCTGCAGCCGCTGCGTGATTCCGAATTCCTCGCCGCCATCAAGCACCGCAGTTCAATACCCGGCGGAACCTGCGAGTTCGACCTGCCTGACTACTTCTTCTGGCTCAACCAGGATGCAGCCAGCCGCACACTGGCATTCAATGAATGGCTGGCATTGCTGCGCCCGCTGTGTGACGCCGTGGCGGAAGTGTTGTGGCTCACGCGCCAGAACGGCAGGAGCCGCAAGGAAACTGCGCCGGGCGGTACGTTTGCAATCAACTTTGATCGTGACACGCCATTGCAGCTGCTGCGCATCTGCCTGCCGGCTGATGCGGGCCTGTATCCCGAGATCAGCGGCAGCCATCATCGCTGCAGTGTGCGGTTCCTCAAATGGAATGGCCTGGCCACGCGTGCATCGCAGGCCGAGGGCGATGTCGCGTTCACGCTGATCACCTGTTGAGCGCAGCGATGGCAACTGCGCCACATGTGCGTTGCCCGACATGCCAGCGCGAGCTCGCGTGGACCGAGCAGTTCCCGTGGCGGCCGTTCTGCAGTGAGCGCTGCAGGATGGTGGATCTGGGCGCGTGGTTTTCCGGCAAGCACCAGATTTCCGGAGAGGACGGCAGCGTCGAACTTCCCTCCACCAGTTCCGCGGAAGACTGACTGCCGGGCGCGCCAGCGGCCGGGCAGCTGAGGCGCTAAAGCTTGATGCGGCCGCCGCCGGGGATGCCGCCCGGCACGCCAGCCTCGGGCACCACAATGCGCGACTGCGCTTCGCGACGCATTTCGCGCGCCTCTTCGATGGCCTGGTTCAGTGCCTCCTGCACGGCCGCCGGGAACTTGCTGATGGCCTCCTCCAGGCTGGCAGCATCAATCTCGAAGCCCAGTGGCAGCACGCCACCCGGCGTCAACAGCTGCGTCTGGCCGCTGTACAGCACCGGACGGGATGCATCCGGTTCGCCGCTCGCCAGCACCGGGCGCAGGCGACGGATCGTGCCGGCCGCGCGGTCGGTGTACACATCCTCCTGATACAGGCCGGTGGCGTCGAATTTGATCTCGGGCATCTGGGGTTCATTGCTCATGAGCCTAGTGTAGCCTCCGAAAGGGCTGCAAGCAGCGGTTCAATCATCGGCAGATCAGCTTCAAGCAGATCGGCCGCCGCCAGATCCTCAGGGCGCAGCCACAGCAATGCCTGATCATCCAGTCCCCGCGGCTCACCTGCGAAGCGCGATACCAGCCACAACGAGATATCAACGCTGCGATCCGCATAGTCGTGGCGAAAACTGCGCACCGCGATCAGCTCGTGCACTTGCACGCCAAGTTCTTCGGTGAGTTCGCGTCGCACCGCAGCTTCAGGCGTTTCTCCTGCCTCGATCTTGCCGCCAGGAAACTCCCACCGCCCTGCCTGCCACTTGCCGGGCGGGCGCTGCGCGATCAGCACCTCGGGGCCGCCCTGTTCACCGCGCCTTGCCAGCGCGGCGGCGACTACGCGGATAGGCTCCCGTGGCACTGCTTGTATTTCTTGCCGGACCCGCAGGGACAGGGTTCGTTACGCCCGACCTTGCGATCGCCGCGCACGAATGGGGCCTGCGGCGGTGCTGGCGGCGGCGCCTGCTTGCCGAACACATGCTGCTCGCGGCCGCCCTGGGGCCCCGGCAGGGGCTCGGGCTCGGGCTCGGGCGTCGGCGCATCGAGCGCCGAAACTTCCGCATGCTGGGCCTGCAGTGCACGCATCAGGCGTTCGCGCTGCTCGGCCTCCTCGCGCTCGATCTGGGCCTGGTCGCGCAGCTCGACGCGCGCCAGCAGCGATGCGGCATCGTGCTTGACGCGATCGAGCATGGAACTGAACAGCTCGAAGGCTTCCCGCTTGAATTCGTAGCGATAGTCCTTCTGCGCATAGCCACGCAGATGGATGCCCTGGCGCAGGTAGTCCATGGCCGCCAGGTGCTCGCGCCAGGTCTGGTCCAGGTTGCGCAGCACGACCTCGCGTTCGATCTGCCGCATGATCGGCGCACCGATGCGCTCCACCTTGGCGTCGTACGCAGCATGCGCGGCATCGATGACACGCCTGCGGAAAGTCGCCTGATCCAGGTCCCGGTCGGTCTCGATCCACCCCTTGGCGTCGATGTCCGTGTTGAAGTCCTTCTTCAGTGCACCTGACAGGCCTTCCAGGTCCCAATCGTCGGGCGAACTCTGCGGGGCCACGTACTGGTCGAACAGCACACTGACTGAGTCCTCGCGCATGCCGGCCACAGCTTCAGACAGATCCGTCGCACCAAGAATGCCGGTGCGCTGCTGATACACCACCTTGCGCTGATCGTTCGCCACGTCGTCGAACAACAGCAACTGCTTGCGGATGTCGAAGTTGTGGGCCTCGACCTTGCGCTGCGCCTTCTCGATCTGGCGCGTCAGCATGTTGGATTCGATCACCTCGCCCTGCTTCATGCCGGCGAACTGCAGCAGGCGCTTGGTACGGTTCGGATCGCCGAAGATACGCATCAGCGTGTCTTCCATGGACAGATAGAAGCGCGAGGAGCCCGGATCGCCCTGACGACCCGAGCGGCCGCGCAACTGGTTGTCGATACGCCGGGATTCGTGGCGCTCGGTTCCGATGATGTGCAATCCGCCGGCGCCAATGACTTCTTCGTGACGCAGCTGCCATGCGGCCTTCAGCTCCGCACGGCGGGCGGCGTCGATCTCGTTGCCGGCAGCGATCTGATCGGCGATTTCCGCCTCGAAGTTGCCGCCCAGCTGGATGTCGGTACCGCGGCCGGCCATGTTGGTAGCGATGGTGATCGCACCTGGCCAGCCAGCCTGCGCGACGACATGTGCCTCGCGCTCATGCTGTTTGGCGTTGAGCACGTTGTGCTTGATGCCTTCCTTGTCGAGCAGCCCGGACAACAGCTCCGAGCTCTCGATCGAGGCGGTGCCCACCAGCACCGGTTGCTTGCGGGCCACGCAGGCCTGGATGTCTTCGATAATGGCCTGGTACTTGTCTTCCTGGGTGAGATGCACCAGGTCCGGCATGTCGTTGCGGATCATCGGGCGGTGAGTGGGGATCACCACCACTTCCAGGCCATAGATCTGCAGGAACTCGGGCGCCTCGGTATCGGCCGTACCGGTCATGCCGGAGAGCTTGCGGTACATGCGGAAGTAATTCTGGAACGTGATCGAGGCAACCGTCTGGTTTTCCTCGCGCACTCGCACGCCCTCCTTCGCCTCCACCGCCTGGTGCAGGCCGTCGGACCAGCGGCGACCGGGCATGGTCCGGCCGGTAAATTCGTCGACGATGATCACCTCGCCGTTGCGCACGATGTACTCGACATCGCGCTTGTAGATCGCATGTGCGCGCAGCGCAGCGTTCAGGTGATGCATCAGGCGGATGTTGGCTGCGTCGTAGAGGCTCTCGCCTTCGCGCAGCATGCCGTGCTCCGCCATCAACTGCTCGACCCGCTCGTGCCCGGCTTCGGTGATATGCACCTGCTTCTGCTTCAGGTCCACCGAGAAGTCGCCCGGACCGTCCTCTTCCTTCTGTACCTTGAGGATCGGGACCAGCTTGTTGATGGCCAGGTACAGCTCGGTGCTCTCTTCGGCCGGACCGGAGATGATCAGGGGCGTGCGCGCCTCGTCGATCAGGATCGAGTCCACCTCGTCCACGATCGCGAAGACCTGCCCTCGCTGCACGCGATCCTCCAGCCGGTAGGCCAGATTGTCGCGCAGGTAGTCAAAGCCGAATTCATTGTTGGTGCCGTAGGTGATATCGCAGGCATAGGCCGCGCGCTTCTCGTCGGGGGTCTGGCCATTGCGGATCACCCCCACGGTGAGCCCCAGAATGCTGAATACCGGCCGCATCCAGTCGGCATCGCGCGAGGCCAGGTACTCGTTGACCGTCACCACGTGCACGCCTTCGCCGGTCAATGCATTGATGTACGCGGGCAGCGTCGCCACCAGCGTCTTGCCCTCGCCGGTGCGCATTTCGGCAATTCGCCCCTGGTGCAGGGTCATGCCGCCGATCAGCTGGACATCGAAATGCCGCATGCCCAGCGTCCGGATGGCAGCCTCGCGCACCACCGCAAAGGCTTCCGGAAGCATGTCGTCGAGCTTCGTGCCCTCAGCCAGGCGCGCTCGAAATTCGGCCGTCTTCGCTCCTAGCGCCTCGTCGGACAGGGACTTCAGCCCTTCTTCGAACTTGCCGGCCGCGGTGGCCAGACTCCGATAGCCGCGCACGGTGCGATCGTTGCGACTGCCAAAAACACGCGTCAGAAACTGGAGCACTGGCCCTTACAACCTCGGGAATGGCGCAAACAACATGCTGGCGGCGGGAAAGGAGCTTTCAACCCCTCCCCGGGCAGGCCGGGCATATTACGTGAGAAGTGGGGCTGGCGCCCCACCGGGCGGGCCCGGGAAACCAGGTTGGCCTGCTACGGATTGATGAAGGACAGCGGATTGACCTGCTGCCCGTTGCGCAAAACCTCGAAATGCACATGGGGACCCGTGGAACGCCCGGTGCTGCCCATCAACGCAATGGCCTGGCCACGAGTCACGGTGTCGCCCACCGCGACCAGAACCTGTTCATTGTGTCCATAACGGGTGTAGTACCCGTTGCCGTGATTGACCTCCACCAGGTTGCCATAGCCGCTGGCCGGCCCGACCCGTGTGACGACCCCGGTCGCCACGGCAAGCACTTCCGAGCCCCGCCGACCGGCAATATCAACACCCTTGTGAATGGCTTCGTGCCCGTCGAAGGGATCCGCGCGTTCGCCGAAACCCGAGGAAATGTAGCCTTCCAGCACGGGCCGCCCTTCGGGCCGGACAGCCTCATTCAGGGTGCGCGAGAGAATCACGTTTTCCAGGGCCAGCAACTGGCTGCCCCGCTGTTCAATCCGGCGCTGCAGGGCGTCGATCTGCTGGGTTACGTCAGGAATCTGGGCCCCCGCTCCGGATTCACCTGCAGACTCCTCAGGGCCGCCCAAGCCCGGCGCATCATCGAAATTCAGCTCGCCGCTGCTGATGTCAGCCATTTCAGTGAGGCGCTTGCCCAGCGCGTCGATCCGGATGACATGGGCGTTGAGATCCGCCAGCCGCACTGACAGCGCGTCGACGCGGTCCTGCACCTGGGCACGCAACATCGCCACCTCAGCCAGCGGCGCTCGGTTGTCCACGCCACCGTGGCTGCCGAGGCTCACTCCCAATGCAAAAGTGGCCCCCAACAATGCGAGGCCCACAAAACCTGCCACTGCAATCACCAGCGGGTGAGTCAATTGCAGATGCCGGGCAGTGCCTCGGCGCCGGGAGAAAAAGATCAGGTTCATCTAGTACGCTGCAGGGTCAGTCATTCCGAGCGAATATGCCCAAGAACCCCCCCCGACACAACCACAGAAACCGTGCCCCCCGCACAGTTCAGAGCGCGACCTCGATATTGCGCCGCGTCATGCAACGCTCCGGATTGCACATTTCTTTGGAAAATCAATGGTCTGAACAGTTTCTTCAACGCCTGCCTGAAGCCTTGCGGAAGCACGTAATCCGAGTGGTCGAGAAGGGTGAAGAAGTGGTTGTTTTGACGGATTCAGCCGCCTGGGCCGCGCGCTTGAAACTGGTGCTGGCAGAAGACCCGGGCCTGGCCGGCCGTCGGACCAGCGTGAAGGTGGCGCCACCTGGGGCCGCCAGCCGTTGACGCAGCCGAAAGCTACCAGGGCTCCTCCTCTTCCTGCACCTCTTCTTCTTCGGGCGCTTCCGCAGTGTCGATGTAGGCAAACGGCAGTTCGGAAGCCGAACCGAAGGTCTCGATCCGGAAAGACCCTGGCCGGGTGAGCAGTTCGCGCAGCAGCCGGTTGTTCAGGCCATGTCCTGACTTGAATCCGCTGAACTCACCAATCAGGCCGTAGCCCAGCAGGTACAGGTCACCGATGGCATCCAGCACCTTGTGCTTCACGAACTCGTCGCTGCAACGCAGTCCTTCGGCGTTCAGCACCTTCGAGTCATCCAGCACGATGGCATTGTCCAGGCTGCCCCCTAGCGCGAGGTTGTGCCGCCGCAGCGTTTCCAGGTCACGCATGAACCCGAAGGTGCGCGCGCGCGCCACCTCCTTCAGATAGGTGGTCGAGGAGAACTCCATCGTGGCGCTCGTCAACCCGCGGCTGAACAGGGGGTGGTCGAAGTCGATTTCGAAATTCACGCGGAAGCCGTCGTAGGGATCAAAACGGGCCCATTTGTCCCCGTCCCGGACCTCCACGCGCTCCAGGATCCGCACGAAGCGCTTGGGCTGGTCCTGTTCGGCAAGGCCCGCCGACTGCAGCAGAAACACGAACGGGTCGGCGCTGCCGTCCATGATCGGTACTTCGGCCGCGGTGAGTTCGACGACGCAATTGTCGACGCCGAGGCCCGCGAGCGCAGACATCAGATGCTCGACCGTCGACACGCGCACGCCGCCCTGACCCAGCACGGTCCCGAGTCGGGTGTCGCCGACCTGGGTGGCCAGCGCGGGGATATCGACATTCGGTGACAGGTCGCTGCGGCGAAAAACGATGCCGGTATCGGCAGGCGCGGGATGCAACGTCATGTTGATCCGCTCCCCACTGTGCAATCCCACACCGGAGGCACTGATCCGGTTCTGGAGTGTGCGTTGGCCGAACATCCTGTGGCGTGTGTACGGTAGCCGGTGAGGATGGCTACCGTAGCACATCGAGGTGACGGGGAATCCGCGCGACGGGCAGCGACAGCCATGCCGCCCGCCCGCGGGTCTCCCCGTGCCGGTCCCGCGCGGGACCAGCGCAGCCTAGTCGGCTTGCCGGCGCAGGAACGCCGGAATATCCAGCAGCTCCTCGTCCACCGGCGCAGCAGACACGCCATCGCCCACGGCACGGGCAAAGCGCTGTACGGCCGGCTTGTCGAGTCCAGCGTAATCCGTGGCGACCGGCGCCAGGGTCGGCGACGGACGCTTCGGTGCACGCGCCGCTTCACGGTGACTGGCCTCGCGGGCAGATTCGCGATAGCTGGCAAAACCATCGCCACGGCCGCGACCCTGCTGGGCAACGCGATTCAGGCCGGTAGCCACCACCGTCACGCGCATCTCTTCCTGCAGCTCCGGATCGATCACGGTACCCATGACGATCGTGGCTTCGTCGGAAGCGAACTCCTTGACGATGTTGCCCACTTCCTGGAACTCGCCGATCGACATGTCCATGCCGGCCGTGACGTTGACCAGGATGCCGTTCGCATCGGCCAGATCCACGTGCTCCAGCAGCGGCGAGGACACGGCTGCCTCGGCCGCACTGCGCGCACGACCTTCGCCACGCGCGGCGCCGTTACCCATCATCGCCATGCCGGTCTCGCTCATCACGGTACGCACGTCGGCAAAGTCGACGTTGACCAGACCCGGACGGGTAATCAGCTCGGCGATGCCCTGCACCGCACCCTGCAGCACCTGGTTGGCAGCCTTGAAGGCGTCCAGCAGCGTGGTGGAACTGCCCAGCACGGTCAGCAGCTTCTGGTTCGGGATGGTGATCAGCGAATCGACATGCTTGGTCAGTTCGTTGATGCCCGCATCGGCCGCGCGCGCGCGCTTGCCGCCTTCCATCTCGAACGGCCGTGTCACGACCGCCACGGTCAGGATCCCCAACTCACGGGCCAGCTGCGCCACCACCGGTGCCGCGCCGGTGCCGGTGCCGCCACCCATGCCGGCGGTGATGAACAGCATGTCGGTGCCATCGATCATGCCGATGAGGCGTTCCCGGTCTTCCAACGCCGCTGCACGGCCGACATCCGGATTCGCGCCTGCGCCAAGCCCCTTGGTGATGTCGCTGCCGATCTGCAGCGAGGTCTTGACCTTCGAGTGCTTGAGCGCCTGCGCATCGGTGTTGATGCACATGAACTCCACGCCCTCGATACCCGAGGCCACCATGTGGGCCACGGCGTTGCCGCCGCCGCCTCCGACACCGATGACCTTGATTACAGCGTTTTGGCTGTACGCATCCATAACCTCAAACATGGCTGTCTCTCCTCACTGTGAAAAACCGACTCGACGACTAGAAATTGCCTCTGAACCACGACCACATCCGATCCACCGCGCCCTGCACGTTGCCTGGCAGGACGCGGCGGCTTTGCCCCTGCGTGTTTTCCCGCGCGTGCAGCAACAGCCCCACCGCGGTCGAATAAATGGGGTTCTGCACCACGTCAGCCAGGCCCTTCACCTGCTGCTGATGCGGCAGGCCCAGGCGCACCGGCATGTGGAAGATTTCCTCGGCCAGGTCGATCGCACCTTCCATGCGCGCGCTGCCACCGGTCATCACGATGCCGGCGGCGATGGTTTCCTCGAAGCCGCTGCGCCGGAGCTCATCGCGGATCAATCCGAACAGTTCCTCGTAGCGGGGCTCGACCACCTCGGCCAGCGTCTGGCGCGCGAGGCGCCGCGCCGGACGGTCACCCACGCTCGGCACCTCGATGCTTTCGTCGGAATTGGCCAGCTGCGACAGGGCGCAGGCGTAGCGCACCTTGATGTCCTCGGCGTAGTGCGTCGGCGTGCGCATCGACACCGCGATGTCGTTGGTGACCTGATCGCCCGCGATCGGGATCACCGCCGTGTGCCGGATCGCACCCTGCGAGAACACGGCGATGTCGGTGGTGCCGCCGCCGATGTCCACCAGGCACACGCCCAGTTCCTTCTCATCCTCGGTCAGCACCGCGTGGCTTGAAGCGAGCTGCTCGAGCACCACGTCCTCGACGGCGAGACCGCAGCGCTGCACGCACTTGATGATGTTCTGCGCGGCGCTGTCGGCGCCGGTGACGATGTGCACCTTGGCCTCGAGGCGCACGCCGGACATGCCGATCGGATCACGGATGCCTTCCTGGCCATCGATGATGTATTCCTGCGGCAGCACGTGCAGGATGCGCTGGTCAGCCGGGATGGCCACGGCCTTGGCTGCATCGATCACGTGGGTGACATCCACATCGGTGACCTCGCGGTCACGGATGGCGACCACGCCGTGCGAATTCAGGCTCCGCACATGGCTGCCGGCGATACCGGCGTACACCGCATGGATCTCGCAGCCCGCCATCAGCTCGGCTTCCTCGACGGCGCGCTGGATCGACTGCACCGTGGATTCGATGTTCACCACCACGCCCTTCTTCAGGCCGCGCGATGGATGCGAACCCAGGCCGACCACCTCGATGGCCCCATCCGCATCTATCTCGCCGACCAGCGCCACCACCTTCGATGTGCCGATATCAAGGCCCACGATCAGCGGCGGACGATCACTGCGCCTAGCCACGCTTCACCCCACTTGCTGCCTGGCGCCAGCCGATGGCGAAGCCATTGGCGTAGCGCATGTCCACGTATTCGATGTCGGCGGGACGGGCCATCACGAAGCGCACGGCCGCCACCAGAAAGCGCTCGAAGCGCTCGTCCACGTCCTCGCGCCCCAGTCGCAGCGCGATACCGTTGTCGAAGGTCAGATCCCACGCGCCGCGCTCGTCGAGTGACATGCGCGCGAGGCGCAACCCGCCTTCCTCCAGGCGCTTCTGGACGGCCAGGCAGCGGGCAGTCATCTCCGCTTCGAATCCCGGCGGACCGGCGAGCTGTGGCAGTTCGGCCGGAATGTGCTGTGCGTCCTGCACGAACACTTCGCCGCGCGTATTGACCAGGCCAGACTTGCCCCAGCGGGCAACCGGCCGCTGCTCGATCACCTGCACGGTGAGCCCGCTTGGCCAGCTGCGTGCCACGCTGGCACGGTCGACCCAGGGGACCGACTCGACCGCGCGGGCAATGCGCGCGAGATCCACCGCCACCATGCCGTCACCACGCAGTGCACCGCGCACCGCCTTCTCGACATCCCCCGGCAGCACGCGCTGGAAGCGGCCGGACACGGCCACCTGCTCCACGGGCCGGTCCAGCGCAAAGCGCAGTGCCAGGAAGGCACCGGCCAGCACCAGCACCGCCACACCGATCGATGCCACGCGCTGCAGATGAATCGCGGGCAGCCGGGCTATCCAGGCCAGCGCATCCTTGCTGGGCTGCTTGCGGGCGGCGCCCGACTTGCGGCGGCGACCGAAGTTCATGCCGCTGCCTCCTGTTTCGGCTCGCGGACGAAGCTGGTCTCCAGGATCTGCCAGCACAGCTCGTCGAAATCGATGCCGGCGGCACGCGCCGCCATGGGCACCAGGCTGTGGTCCGTCATGCCCGGTACGGTGTTGATCTCCAGCAGCAGCGGCCGGCCGGCTTCATCGGCCATGAAATCGGCGCGACCCCAGCCTTCGGCGCCCACTGCATCGAAGGCCGCGAGCGCGAGACTCGCCATGTGTGCTTCGGCCTGTGCCGACAGGCCCGCAGGACAGTGGTACTTCGTGTCGTTGCGGAAATACTTGGCCTCGTAGTCGTAGAAGGCGTTGGCCGCCTCGATGCGGATCGCGGGCAGCACGCGCCGGTGCAGCACCGCCACCGTGTACTCGGCGCCGGTAATCCACTTCTCGGCGAAGACGGTCTCATCCACCGCGGCGGCGGCGCGATACGCCGGCTCCATTTCGGCGGCAGTGGAAACCTTGCTCATGCCGAGACTGGAGCCCTGCGTCGCCGGCTTCACGATCAGCGGCAAGCCCAGGCGCTCCAGCGCGGACGCGCAGTCAGCCACTTGGCGCAGCACGACAGAATCCGCCGTGGCAACTCCCAGCGCAGCGGCCAGGCGCTTGGTGCGCAGCTTGTCCATACCCAGCGCCGAACCCATCACGCCGCTGCCCGTGTACGGCAGGCCGATCATCTCCAGCAGACCCTGCACGCTGCCGTCTTCACCGCCCGGCCCGTGCAGCACGATGCACGCGCGGTCGAAGCCCTGAGCCGGCAGACCAGCCAGCGCGGTATCGCGCGGATCAATGCCGGTGGCGTTGATGCCGCGCCGCTGCAGGGCCGCAAGCACCGCGCGACCTGAGATCAGCGAGATCTCGCGTTCCACCGAATTGCCACCGAACAACACGGCAACCTTGCCGAATTCCTGCGGCGAGGTGATGCGTCGCAGGCGATTGCGATCATGTGTCAGCTTCATGCTGCCTCCCCGACCACACGACACTCGGGTACGAGCCTGCAACCGTGCCGCCGCTCGACTTCCTGCTGCACGGTGTGAATCAGCGTCTCGATGTCGCGCGCGCTGGCCGATCCTTCGTTGATGATGAAGTTGGCATGCTTGGTGGACACCACCGCGCCGCCGCTGCGCAGGCCTTTCAGGCCGGCGGCTTCGATCAGGCGTGCCGCATGGTCGCCTGGCGGATTGGTGAACACGGATCCGCAGTTCCATTCCCCGATGGGCTGCGTCTCGCGGCGTCGCTCGAGCAGCGCACGCGTGGCCTCTTCGGATGAGCCGCCTTCGAAATGGAACGTCGCGGCCAGGAACCACTCGCCCTCTGCCGGTGAAGCCACATGGCGATAGCTCACCTGGAACTGCGTCGCCGCGCGTTCACGCACCTCGCCATGCCGGTCGATGGTTTCCACGGAGCGCACCTGGCGCCAGGTCTCACCGTGGAATGCGCCGGCATTCATGGCCAGCGCGCCGCCGACGGTGCCGGGAATGCCCGCAAAGAATTCCGCCGGACCCAGGTCCCAGCGCGCGCAGGCGCGCGCCAGCTTCGCGCAAGGCAGGCCGGCTTCGGCATACACATCGCGCTCGTCGCGACGTTCGATGCGGTCCAGCGCCTCGCGCGTGGAGATCACCACGCCACGCACGCCGCCATCGCGCACCAGCAGATTGCTGCCCAGGCCCAGCCACAGCAGCGGCACATCTTCGGGCAGCGCCTTCAGGAACGCGATCAGGTCCGCGCGATCGCGCGGAATGAAGAAGATGTCGGCGGGCCCGCCCACATGCCAGGAGGTGTGGCGCGACAGCGGCTCGGCAAAGCGCACGCGGGAACTGAACTGGCTGGGCACCGCGAAGCTCATGCGGCTTCCCCCGCAAGCAATGCCTGCAGGCGCGGCGCCAGTTCATGCGCCGCGGCGCTGATGCTGCCGGCGCCCATCATCGCAATCACGTCGCCGGGCTTCACCAGCTGCGCCAGCGCAGCCGGCAGCTCATCCAGTGCGGGCACGAACACCGGTTCGACCTTGCCGCGCCCGCGCACCGCGCGGCAGATCGCGCGACCGTCGGCGCCTTCGATGGGCGCCTCGCCCGCCGCATACACCTCGGTCACCAGCAAGGTGTCGGCAGTGGCCAGCACGCGTGCGAAGTCGTCCATCAGGTCGCGCGTGCGCGTGTAGCGATGCGGCTGGAACACCATCACGATGCGCCGCTCGCCATAGGCCTGGCGCAGGGCGTCCAGCGTGGCGGCGAGTTCGGTGGGGTGATGGCCGTAGTCATCGACCACCACCACGTCACCGCCAGGCAGCGGCAAGCCACCGACTTCCTGCATGCGACGATCGATGCCCTCGAATCCGGCCAGCGCGCGCTGAATGGCCTCGTCGGAGATGCCCAGGTCGCTGGCCACTGCAATCGCTGCCAGCGAATTCAGCACGTTGTGCATGCCGGCCAGATTGACCGTGACCTCGAGCGATTCCTGTCCCCTGCGCTCGGCGGTGAAATGCGTGCGGGCGCCCTCGCGGCGCACATTCACCGCGCGCACATCCGCGTTCTCGCCCAGTCCATAGATGAGGATCGGCCGCCCCACTTCGGGCAGCAGCTGCACGATCTCCGGGTCGTCGCCGCACAGCACCGCCAGACCATAGAACGGCAGGTTGTGAAGGAATTCCACGAAGCTGTGACGCAACTTCTGGAAGTCGCCGCCATGCGTGGCCAGGTGATCGTTGTCGATATTGGTGACGATGGCCATCATCGGCTGCAGGTGCAGGAACGACGCATCGCTCTCGTCGGCCTCGGCCACCAGGTAGCGGCCCGCACCGAGCCTTGCATTGCTGCCAGCGCTCTTCAGGCGCCCGCCGATCACGAAGGTCGGATCCTCGCCGCCTTCGGCGAGCACGCTGGCCACCAGGCTGGTGGTCGTTGTCTTGCCGTGCGTGCCGGCCACCGCAATGGCGTAGCGGAAGCGCATCAACTCACCCAGCATCTCCGCGCGCGGCACCACCGGAATGCGCGCGGCGATCGCGGCCGCGACTTCCGGGTTGTCGCGGTTGATGGCCGTCGACACGACCACGACATCGCAGCCTTCGACGTAGGCGGCCTTGTGACCAATCAGCACGCGTGCGCCCAGCCGCGCCAGCCGGTCGGTGACTGCATTGGGCTTCTGGTCCGAGCCCTGCACGTCATAGCCCAGGTTCAGCAGCACTTCGGCAATGCCACCCATGCCGCTGCCGCCGATGCCGATGAAGTGCACGCAGTAGATGCGGCGCATGCCGTCGGTGCGACGACGATTCAGTGCGCTGCGGGTCGCGTCCGTCATGCGGCCTCCGCAGCCAGCACGGCCGACAGCAGATCGCGCGCAGCAAAGGGCCGCGCCACGCGGCGTGCCGCTTCCGCCAGTCGCAACAGTCCGTCGCGGCCGGCCGCGCACAACTCAAGCAATGTGCCGGCGAGGATCGCGGGAGTCAGCGCCGCGTCGGCCAGACAGCGCGCCGCGCCCGCGTCGACCAGGTACTGCGCATTCATGGTCTGGTGGTCATCCACCGCATGCGGGAACGGCACCAGCACCGACCCCACACCGGCAGCGGCCAGTTCGGCGATGGTCAATGCACCGGCACGGCACACGACCAGGTCAGCCCAACCCAGCGACGCCGCCATGTCGGCAATGAACGGGGAGACTTCACCCGCAATGCCGGCCCCGGCATAGGCTGCACGTGCCGCATCGATCAGCTTTTCACCGGCCTGGTGTCGTACGGTGAAGCGCTGTGCCGTGGCATCACGCGCCAGCAATGCCAGCGCCTGTGGCACGACTTCGTTCAGGCGTCGCGCGCCAAGGCTGCCGCCGATCACCAGCAACCGGATCGGGCCCTCGCGCCCGGCAAAGCGCTCGGCGGGCAACGACAGTGCAGCGATATCGGCACGCACGGGATTGCCGATCAGGCACACGCGCGGGCGACCAGCCAGCGCCGACGGAAACGCCGTCAGCACCGAGCGTGCCAGCCTTGCCAGGCAACGATTGGTGAAGCCGGCAATCGCGTTCTGTTCGTGGACCACCAGTGGCCGACCGAGCAGCCAGGCCGCGAGGCCGCCAGGCCCGGTCACGAACCCGCCGAGACCGACGACTACGGCCGGCCTGTGGCGCGCGATGATCCTGAGTGCCTGCCACACCGACAGCACCAGCATGAATGGTGCTTTCAGCACCGTGGCAAGACCCTTGCCCCGCAGACCACTCACCGACAGCCACTCGATCGCAAAGCCATCCGCGGGAACCACCCGTGCTTCCAGGCCGCGGCGCGTACCGAGCCAGATCACCTGCCGATCGTGCTCGCGCAGCAGACGCGCCAGTGCCAGCGCGGGGAATACATGCCCGCCAGTGCCGCCGGCCATGATGAGTACCGGCGCGCTCATGCCGCGACTCCCGCCGCCTCGCGCCGCGCAGCGCTGCTGGCTGCGCCGCGGGTGCGCGACATGGCTTCGTGACTGACGCGCAGCACCACGCCCAGCCAGGCAAGCGTCACCAGCAGGCTGCTGCGCCCATAGCTCATCAAGGGCAGCGTGAGGCCCTTGGTCGGCAACACGCTCATGGTCACGCCGATGTTGATCAGCGCCTGGATGCCGACCCACAGACCGAAGCCGGCGGCCAGCAATGACTGGAACTTGAGGCCCGCATCGGCGGCCAGGCGCGCAGTACGGAAAACGCGCCACACCAGCGCCAGAAACAGCGCCAGTGTGGCGACCACTCCGATGAGCCCCAGCTCCTCTGCCAGCACCGCAAACAGGAAATCATTGTGGGCCTCGGGCAGATACATCAGCTTCTGCACGCTTTCCCCCAGACCCACGCCAGCCCATTCACCGCGACCGATCGCGATCAGCGACTGCACGGGCTGGTAGCCGCAGTCATCGGCCTGCGCCCAGGGATTCATGAAACAGGTCAGGCGCACCACGCGGTACGGCGCGGCCACCATCAGCGCGGCAAGACCCGCTCCCGCCGAACCAACGCACAACAGCATCCAGCGCAGTCGCGCACCGGCCAGGAACAGCAGGCCGAACACGGTGGCGAACAGCACCACGATGGCACCGAAGTCCGGCTCGAAGTACAGCAGTGCGCACACCGCTGCCGTCACCCCAAGGGGAATCGCCAGGCCACCGAGGCTGCCGCGCAGTTCGGACTCGCGCCGCACCGCGTAGGCCGCGACCCAGCACAGCACCAGCACCCGCACCACTTCGGATGCCTGCAGATTGAAGCCGAGGATCGGAATCCAGCGTCGCCCGCCCTTGGCTTCGTGGCCGATGCCCGGTATCAACACGGCGATGGCCAGCAGCACTGCGGCGATCAGCAACAGCGTCGCGTACTTCTCGTAGAGTTCGGTCGGGATCACGGTCAGCACCAGCGCGCACGCGACACCCGCAACCGCAGTCACAAACTGGGCCTTTGCGTACCAGAAGGGATCGTCGTGATCCATTGAGCCAATGGTGATCGAGGCCGATGTGACCATCACCAGACCGAGCAGCAGGATCGACAGCACGATGCCCACCAGCACCGGATCGAGCAGCAGGCCGCCCTTGCGTGCTTCACGTCCCGCACTGGCGCGACTCATGCTGCGAGCCTCCGCACGGCGTCGGCGAACACATCGCCCCGCTCCGTGTAGTCGCGGAACATGTCCTGGCTGGCGCAGGCCGGTGACAGCAGCACGGTATCGCCTGACTGCGCCATGCGCGCTGCGGTGTCCACCGCTTCCTCCAGCGTTGCGCAACGCCGGGTCGGCACATGTCCGGACAGCGCCGCCTCGATGAGCGCGGCGTCGCGGCCGATCAGCAGCACCAGCCTGGCCCTGCCAGCCAGTGCCGCGGCCAGCGGGGCGAAGTCCTGCCCCTTGCCTTCGCCGCCGGCAATCAGCAGCAGCGGACCGCTGAATCCCGCCACTGCCGCGAGCGTGGCTCCGACATTGGTGCCCTTGGAATCATTGAAGTAGCGCACACCGGCTACCTCGCGCACGAAGGCGGCCCGATGGGGCAGACCGGCAAACTCGGCCAGTGCGGACAGCATCGCGAAGCGGTCCAGGCCAAGGGCATCACCCATGGCCAGTGCCGCCAGCGCATTGGCTGCATTGTGGCGTCCGACCAGATGGGTTTCGTCCATCGCGATCAGGTGTTCGCCGCGAAAGCACAGCCAGTCTCCGCTCGGCTCCACCGAGAGGTGGTAATCAGCGGCAACTCCCGGCTGCACCGAAAACGTCAGCCTGCGCTTCTTGTCGCCGGCCATTGCTGCGACCAGCGGGTCGTCCAGGTTGATGATGGCCGCTGCGCAGCGCTCGAAGATGCGCGCCTTGGCCGCTGCGTAGGATGCGATATCCGGGTAGCGATCCAGATGGTCCGGCGTCACGTTCAGAACGGTGGCCGCAACCAGCTCCAACGATGTGGTGGTCTCGAGCTGGTAGCTGGAAAGTTCCAGCACATAGAGTTTCGCGGGACCTCCCTCCAGCAGATCGAGCGCCGGCGGAGCCAGGTTGCCGCCGGCGCGCACCGCGACGCCGGCGCGCTCGGCCATGCTGGCCACCAGCGAAGTCACCGTGCTCTTGCCGTTGGTGCCGGTGATGCCCACCACCGGACGCGCGCCACTGCGCGCGAACAATTCGATGTCGCCGATCACTTCAACGCCGCGCGCACGCGCCGCCGCGAAGAACGGGTCGTTCTGCGACAGCCCGGGCGAGACCACCACGCAATCGGCACCGACCAGCAGGTGCAGGTCCAGACCGCCCACTGCGAACACCATGTCCGGATGAACAGCACGCAGCATCGCCAATCCCGGTGGTTCGGCGCGCGTATCGGTGCCCGATACCCGCCAGCCGCGCGCAGTCAGGTGGCGGATCACCGATTGACCCGACTTGCCCAGCCCCGCAACGACTGCGCTCCTGCCCATCAGCGCACCTTCAGGGTCGCGAGCCCTGCCAGCACCAGCAGCAGACTGATGATCCAGAACCGCACGATGACCTTGGGTTCGGACCAGCCCTTCAATTCGTAGTGGTGGTGAATGGGCGCCATGCGGAAGATGCGCTTGCCGCGCAGCTTGAAGGAGGCCACCTGCAGGATCACCGACGCTGTTTCCAGCACGAAGATGCCGCTCATCAGCAGCACCACCAGTTCCTGGCGCACCATCACCGCCACGACGCCCAGCGCACCGCCCAGCGCCAGCGCGCCGACGTCGCCCATGAACACCTGCGCCGGATAGGTGTTGAACCACAGGAAGCCCAACCCCGCGCCGGCAATCGAGCCGCAGAAGATCGCGATTTCGCCCGCGTGCGGAATCTCGGGAATGCCGAGGTACGGCGCATAGATCGCGCTGCCGCTGGCCCACGCAAAGATGCCCAGCGCGGTGGCCACCATCGCCGCCGGCATGATGGCCAGCCCATCGAGCCCGTCGGTGAGGTTCACCGCATTGCTCATGCCGACGATCATCAGGTACGTGAGCACGACGAAGGCTGCAGCACCCATCGGCAACGCCACGTTCTTGAACAGCGGCACGTAGAACGTGGTTTCAGTCGGCGCGCCGGCCGTGTACCACAGCAGCAATGCCGCGCCGATACCGGTCACCGACAGCCAGAAGTATTTCCAGCGCGCCGCCAGACCCCTGGTGTTCTTCACCACCAGCTTCAGGTAGTCGTCGTAGAAGCCGACCAGGCCACAGCCAACCATCACGCCCAGCGCAATCCATACCTGGCGCACGCGCAGGTCCGCCCACAGCAGCGTCGAGATCAGGATGGCGATGATGATCAGCGCCCCGCCCATGGTGGGGGTGCCGGCCTTCTTCAGGTGCGTCTGCGGGCCGTCGTCGCGAACCTGCTGGCCGACCTGGTAGCGCGACAGCCAGCGGATCATGCCTGGCCCGATCACCAGCGAGATCAAGAGCGCCGAACTCACCGCCAGGATCGTGCGCAGCGACAGGTACGAAAAGACGTTGAAGAACGAATGCGAGTGCGCGAGACGCTGCGACAGCCAGTACAACATGGTCAGTGCATCTCTTTGGCGGTTGCGCCGGTCAGGTGTGCCACCACGCGTTCCAGCCGGTTCGAACGCGAACCCTTCACCAGCACGGTCACTTGCGGTGACAACGCCGCGTCCACCGCCTGCGCCAGTGCCTCGGTGTCGGCATGCCAGCTGGCGCCGCTGCCGAAGGCCTCGACCGACAAGGTCGACAGCGGGCCCGTGGCGAACAGCCGACGCACGCCCCGCTCACGCGCGTAGATGCCGATGTCCACATGGCTCGCCTGGGCGCTGTCTCCGAGTTCGCCCATGTCGCCCATCACCAGCCAGGCCTCGCCGGGCAACTGCGTGAGTACATCGATCCCCGCGGTCATCGAGCTGGGATTCGCGTTGTAGGAATCGTCGATGAGCCGCGCGCCCTGCTTCGTGCGGCACGGGACCAGCCTGCCCTTCACCGGCTGCGCGGCGGCCAGGCC